>Ga0257115_1000035_pt1 | contig 150792 bp, 124 predicted proteins | sample SI112_100mmetaG_FD_194465 | JGI IMG/M metagenome (GOLD analysis project Ga0257115, IMG submission 194465) | Marine microbial communities from Saanich Inlet, British Columbia, Canada - SI112_100m | ecosystem: Environmental > Aquatic > Marine > Inlet | place: Canada: British Columbia | collected...
TTTCCTTCGTCTGAAATAATTTGTATGCAGCCAATACCAAAGTAATAGAAAGGAGGGTATCATAAATTGCTCCATCGACCTTCATATAGCCTCCAATAATTGCAAATGGAATACTCGCTAGAATAAATGGCAATGTGAGTTTTGGAACATGAAATCCCGCCTTTCTGTAGTGATAAAAGGCTATACTAGCAACCACTAAATTTAGGCACCAAGCGTGCTGTTTTAGCCAACTGCTATCATATTCTCCGTAAATAGTTAAGGATAATACCGCCAAATACCCAGAAGCTCCCCCGTGGCCGACACTCGAGTATAGTAATGCAACAAGAAATAATGCTAGAAGAATCAAAAATTCGGATTCCGTAAACACAATGTGTCCTAATTAATAATAATATTTGAAGAACACCATTACTGATTCAAACACATTATTCATGTGCTTAGACATTCTCGATATACCTATGGAGAGAGGAATAAGTCTTGAAAAAGCAATTTCTTTAGTTCAAAAAGGGAGAAAGGAACTATCTGCCGAGACAATTCATTTAGATGATTCTCATGGAAGAATTTTAGCCGCGCCCCTAGTATCGAAAGTAAATGACCCACGTTTCGATAATTCCGCAATGGATGGCTGGGCAGTCAGAAAAGAAGATATTCTATTCGATAAAAATAACACTTTATCTATCGTTGGAATTAGTAAAGCAGGGGGGAAGACCCCGCCTCCAATTGGTTCCGGAGAAGCGTGTAAAATAATGACTGGGGCACCAATTCCCCCAGGGGCGGATGCAATAGTTATGGTAGAAGATAGTGAAGTATATGGAAATGAAGTAATAATTTCCGGCCCAGCGCGAGAAAATTATATTCGTGTAAAAGGAGAAAATATTTCAGAAGGAGCAATTTTACTTTCAAAAGGACATTTTATGGATGCATTTTCGGTTTCTCTTGCGGCTACAATGGGGTATGATTGCATTCTTGTGTTTTGTAAACCGGTTATAGGAATAATTAGTACCGGAGACGAATTAATTCCCCCTGGCTCCGAAATAAATGATTGGCAGATATACGAATCTAATTCTTTTGGAATAGCCGATTCAGTTAGAAAAATGGGAGGTATTCCAATCCGTTATCCGGCAGTTGTTGATTCTCTCGATATATTGAGAGACTCATTAAACCAGGCTGCAGAAAACTGTGATCTGATAATAACCAGCGGAGGAGTTTCAATGGGTGATTTTGATATTGTCAGAAAAATAATGGAACTGGAAGGGGAAATTAATTTTTGGCGGATTAAAATGAGACCCGGCGGCCCTCCTATTTTTGGAAATTGGAAAAAAACGCCAATATTTGGATTACCTGGAAACCCTGTAAGCAGTCATTTAGTATTCTTGATGATTGTGTGTCCGTGGTTTAGGGCATCTTTTCAAACAGATGAAGAATCAAGGCCTTCTTTAGGTAGAAGGGTACATGTAAAAATGATGGACAACGTGAAAGGCGCTCCAGGAAAACATTGTCTACGTAGAATAAAAATTACTAATAGCGAGAAAGGCCTAATTGCGACCACACACACTCACCAAGGTAGTGGAAATATTCACAGCATGGTTGCGCACAATGGCGTTACTTTATTACCACCTAATTCTGATGCTAATATCGGTGAGATAATAGAAGCATTTTGGTTAGATTGAAAGAAAAAAGAATACATGTCTTCAAGGGCGGCCAATATTTCGAATACCATACAGAGGTGCGTAGAAGATGGTTTCCAAGAAGAGAAAAGCAGCATCTAATCATGGCTGGATTGAAGTCAAAGGGGCTAGGACACACAATCTTCAAGATATCGATGTAGAAATACCCAGGGGGAAATTTGTAGTTATTTCTGGAGTTTCAGGTTCGGGTAAATCTAGCCTCGCATTCGACACTCTATATGCCGAAGGTCAACGAAGATACGTAGAAAGTTTGAGCTCATATGCTCGCCAATTTTTAGGCCAGATGAAAAAACCAGATTGCGACTCGATAGAGGGGCTTTCCCCCGCTATAAGTATAGATCAGAAACAAGGTAGTCATAATCCCAGATCCACCGTTGCGACAGTAACTGAAATTATGGATTATATGAGATTACTTTGGGCAAGAGTGGGAATCCCACATTGCCCTGATTGCGGCCGTGAAGTAGCAAGAAGAACTGTACAAGAAATAGTAGATGACGCAATGTGGCGTTTTGAAGAACACGCGATCGCGATTTGGAGTCCTACAATTCGTAATCGAAAAGGAACGCATGTAGATTTATTCAAAGGACTAGTCGAACAAGGATACTTAGAAGGTAAAATTAATGGCCGTATGGCTAATTTTGAAAATCCCCCGGAGTTAGAAAAGAATCTAAGGCATGATGTTGATGTTAGAATTGATAGATTAAAAATTAATCGAGCAAATAGACAAAGATTGACAGAAGCAATAGAGTCAGGATTACATTTAGGCGGTGGAACCATTGCAATCGAAAGTTTAGATAAGCCAAAGAGTAAAGGCAGTAGAAACGAACAGGCTGAAAAAACAGAAAAGGGCCAAATAATCCCATATTCTGAAGAGTTTGCTTGCCCTGAACACGGCGCTTTTCTACCTGAAATGTCACCAAGAGTATTTTCTTTCAATAATCCCCTGGGGGCGTGTCCAAATTGTCAAGGACTAGGTGTGCAAAGAGAATTTTCTCCGGATCTAGTCATTGATCGAACCGCTTCTGTAGAAGAAGGATGCATTCGTCCATTCAGATCTTCGATGATGTCGGGGTGGTATAAGAGTCAAATGAGACAGGTTTGCGAGCATTATGACATCCCTTCTAATGTGAAGTTTGGAGATTTGAACGATGACGAACAAGATATCTTACTTTATGGTTCGGGGGGTACGATGATATCCTTTGAATTCACGTCTGAAAAGGGCTCGTCGTATCAAATGATGAGGCCGTGGGAAGGCGTATTCAATAGAATCCGCAGAACTTATAATGAAACTTCATCTGATAGAACAAGGTCTAGGATGACATCTTTTATGAACGATGAACCATGTCCTGATTGTAAAGGTAAGAAATTAAATAATGCAGTTAGTAAAGTAATAGTCGGAGGCGTTTCATTACCTGCAATATCCTCTTGCAGTGTTTTAGAAGCACTAGCCGTAGTTCAATATTGGCGGGCTGGAGATTTAGATGATACGTGGGAAAAATTAGGTCGAGACAAACCAAGTAGCAAAATAATTACAATGACAAATCAACTTTCTGAACGTTCAATATTTATTGGAACGGAAATAATCAAAGAAATAGAGGCTCGACTCAGGTTCCTTGCGTTAGTAGGTTTAGATTATTTGACATTGGACCGTCGAGCAAGTACACTTTCAGGAGGAGAATCACAGAGAATTAGATTAGCTACTCAGATTGGTACAAGATTAACTGGAGTAATGTATGTTTTAGATGAGCCCAGTATAGGTTTACACCCAAGAGATAACGACAGACTTTTAGCAACTCTCCGAGAACTTACAACTTTAGGAAACACCTTACTTGTAGTTGAACACGATGAGGCAACTCTCAAACAAGCAGATTGGCTTGTAGACATTGGACCTGGCGCCGGTAAAGAAGGCGGTAAAGTATTAGTTAGCGGTGAATTAGATGAACTATTATCTAATGATGAAAGTATAACTGGGGCCTATTTGTCTGGAAAGAAAAGTATACCAATTCCAGACGATAGAAAAATACCCGAAGAAAATAAATGGTTACATATCCGTGGAGCCAGAGAAAACAATTTACAAAACATAGATGTCTCCATTCCTCTTGGTTGTGTAGTAGCAATCACAGGCGTTTCAGGTTCAGGAAAGTCCTCGTTAATCGCCTCTACCTTGGCCCCCACTCTACTTCGTGAAATACATGGTACCGATGCATCCCCTGGGCGGCATGATAGTATCGAAGGATTTGAAGAAATAGACAAAACAATTGTCATAGATCAATCTCCAATTGGCCGAACCCCGCGTTCGAATGCGGCGACTTACACCGGGGCATTCGGACATATTAGGAATTTATTCGCTGAAACAATAATGGCAAAGGAAAGAGGATATATGCCAGGTCAATTTTCTTTTAATGTAAAAGGTGGCCGATGTGAATCTTGTAAGGGCGCAGGCTCAATAAAATTAGAGATGAATTTTTTACCTGATGTATGGGTGACTTGTGATGTTTGTAAAGGTAAGCGATATACAAGAGAAACCCTAGAAGTTGAGTGGAAGGGAAAAACAATCCAAGAAATCTTAGAGATGTCAGTGGCCGAAGCAGTAATGTTCTTTAAAAACCAAAAATCTCTACATAGAATTCTTACTACTTTGAAGGATGTAGGCCTGGGTTATGTTCGATTAGGGCAACCAGCAACAACGCTCTCAGGTGGAGAAGCCCAACGAGTAAAACTGGCATCAGAATTACACCGCCCTACCAGAAGTCACACTGTTTATATTCTAGATGAACCGACAACAGGACTTTCATTATTCGATGTCCACCAACTGACAGAGGTCCTCCTTCGTCTACGCCGAAATGGACATACAGTGATAGTAATAGAGCATCATCTCGACGTCATTAAATGCGCGGATTGGGTCATAGATTTGGGCCCTGAAGGAGGAGAATTAGGTGGACTAATAGTGGCAGAAGGCCCACCTGAAAAAATAGTCAAGGTGAAGGGCAGTTACACAGGATTACACCTTAAAGAACTACTAAACTAGTATTTGTAGGGCTAAGATTTGAGTATGACTACCCTTTGAGACGTATTGATGTACCGTTCAAGGAACCCCACGCTTTCAGATTCTACCTTTGATAAATCGAATTATCAAGAAGCTTCCTGGTGGGATGAAAGCTCTAATTTGATGACTATGGAGGGAACAGTGGAAAAAACTGCCATACTTTTGGTTATTACAACAACTTTGGCAATAGCGACCTATACTCTTTTTCCTGGCCTTGCGGTTATAGGATTTCTCGGAGGATTTATTACGGCAATGATAGTAATTTTTACTAAATCGACAAATCCGGTTTTGATATGTGCCTACGCTGGGTTTGAAGGCCTTGCTTTAGGAGGGTTCACATTTTTCATAGAGACTGCAGTAGAGTTTCCAGGATTGGGAATAATTGCAGCAGCAATAACTTTCGCAATTTTAGGATCTATGTTAATGCTTTATCGAGCAAACTTAATTTCATGGGATAGGAACCTTGCTATTGCAGTTTATTCTTCTTTAGGCGCTATATTAATCATATATCTTGCATCATTTATTGGTATGTTTTTAGGATTTGAAATACCTTTAATTCATGGAAATGGCCCAGTAGGAATTGCCTTTTCCTTGTTTGTTATTGGAATAGGGGCTCTTTGTTTAGTTGCTGATTTTGATTTTATAGAGAAAGGGGTCGAAAGAGGCGCCCCTAAACAATTAGAGTGGAGAGCAGCTTTCGGGTTAATGATAACTCTGATTTGGTTATATGTTGAGATACTTAATCTTCTTGCTAAGATAGCATCAAGACGATGAGGACAATATGGAAACTGATTTAATATTGGCATTGGCTTTAGCCGGCGTTACTTTGGGCATTGTAGAAGGAATTAAGCCAGGACCTCTTCTTACTATGGTAATCAAGGAGACACTTTCAGGCGGCCTTAGAGCGGGTGCTTGGACGGCAGCGGCACCAATATTTACAGACGGCCCACTAGTAATCATCAGTCTATTCGCCGCAGGATGGTTTGCCACTCAACCATTCGCACTTTTTACAATTTCAATAGTTGGGGGAATATTCCTTATCAAGATGGGGTTTGACTGTTTTTCAATACAGCCTCCAGTTAGTGATGAATTACTTATAGACGCTAAAGGAGCATTTCAAAGAGGACTTTTGACAAATCTATTGAACCCAAACGTGTATGTATTTTGGTTTTTGATTGGTGGGCCTTTGATGGCAACTGCCGCTAAGGAAGAACCATTAGCCCCTATTGCATACGCTCTATCATTCTTAATTTCAATAATATTAGTCAAGACCTTCATAGCATATATTTTTGACAAAACTCGAGGCAATATTTCAGTTAAAATGTATAAAAATGCATTATCATTATGCGGAATTGCGATGCTGATATTTGCAATAGGATTCATTATACAAGGTATTGAAATTTGGTCCACGGAGTTCTGAGCTCAAGCCAAAGTCGAAAATCCACCTTCTGGTAAAGGATTCAGAGGAACAGTCGATCCCCTGAGGCTTGGACCAAGCATCATAGTCCCATATATCCCTTCGTCGGTAATACCATTTCCAATGTTATGAGAAAGGCCGAACCAGGGTCTTCCATAACTGTCGACTAGAATATCTATGAAATCACCAAATCCTCCACATCTATTGTATCCACAACCAGGCTCTAAACTCAAGGGGTCACCAAAGTTATTCACTTGAACGGTGGTGATTAGAGGCGTGTCACTAAACGAATCGGTCATAACAGAAATATAGCCATTCCAAGTATCTCCTCCGGTGTCTCCAAGATATGCAAAGGCAACACGGCCACTATCTCCTGCAGCGACAGCAGGAAAACCGGTTCCATTCAGGCCCGGAGGAGCTATCATCATCGGCCCGCTCCAAGAATCTCCTTGATCTAAAGAGTATGAATAATATGGTAAATCGTCTACACCCATCCACATGGCATGTAGATTATTTTCTTCATCCGGATAGATTTGTGCTTCTTCCGCATTCCAAGTAGCAGCTGTACCGGTATCATCAGTGGGGAGTTCGTGCTCAGTCCAGGTCAGACCACCGTTAGTGGACCTGTAAATCGAATATCCTTCTCCATCACAACTAGGATTTCCTCTATAGAAATTACCATCATTAGCTCCTACCATATGACCAGTCAAACCCCCACTGTTACAATTCGCCGGAGCACCTGGAACCTGTTGCGTCCAAGTTAACCCTCCGTCAAAACTCGAAGAGCACAGTGGCGACTGCCAGTTTCCATTGATGCAAAATACCCAAGTTGTTGGATGTAAAGGCGCAGGATAAGGAGAAGAAGCAATTGTTTGATGATCTTGAATTGAAGTGCCTGAAGCACCAGTGGGGAATGGTGACCAAGTTTCCCCCTCATCATCTGAAGTCTCAACCGTCATTCCTAATAGTGCGTGCATATCAAATTTCATTATTCGATCAGTCCAAGGATCTACGTATACATAGGGATCATTGGAGTTCCCTACTGGAATTAACGTAGGAGAGTAAACATCCTGACAAGTATAATCTGAAACATTAGTCATCTGGAAAAGATTACTGCATTGAATAATCGCAGTCGCACCAGCAACCCCGTTCCCATAACTGCTCATGTAGATATTATCCTTTGAAGTAATTCCAATAGTGGGCTCGAAAGTTGAAAATCCAATGCCGTAATATGTCCCTTCTGTACATATAGGGATATTTTCGCCCTGTAAAACCGAAGTCCCGTTAGTAATATGTGGAACAACTAGAGCGTTAATAGCTCCGGGGTAATGGTACCATGTATTGTTAGCAATTCCATTTGGACAGAGATTATCAAAGGGACTATTTTCTTTGATTTCTTCGACCGCATTCCCCGCAAAACAACCAGATATCATCGGGGCTAAGAGAAGCAGGACCAAGCAACCGGCTATTGTACGCACAAACACTCGCAAAAGCACTGCATACATCAGAATAACGGATAATAAATCACGACATCTTTAGAGTTGAATTACCTCCAAGGGGTAGTTCAGGCAGGCTAATCAAATCACCATAAAGTGCTGGACCAGTCACGAATGTGCCAATAATAGCCTCTTGAAATCCAGCGGTATTATGCGCTAAAGCCACCCAAGGTCGCCCCTCATCATCAATTTCAACATCTATGAAATCTCCGAAGCCACCACATCTAACATTACCACAATCAGACGTATCATCTAATGGGTCTCCAGGAAGATTTACTGCTATACTAGTAATCAGTGGGACATCATTGAATGCATCAGTCATAATTGCCATGTAGCCACCCCAACCAACTCCTCCTGAGGTGCTATTATTTGCCGTGACATCGTTCATTTCTCCAATATATCCAATTACTACTCTACCTGAATCTCCAGCAAAAATTGTTGGAAAACCGGTCTCTTTTATTCCAGGCGCTGAAACCATCAAAGGACTCCCCCAAGATTCACCATGGTCTTGGGAGTTAGCATACCAAATCATTTGATCAGTTGATATCCAAGTAGCATGAATATTTCCCCCTTCATCAACAGCGGTAGCAACTTCGTGTGAATGCCAACCTTGTTGCATACCAACTTCAGTGGTAATAGTATGCTCACTCCAAGTGTACCCTCCATCGCTGGATGCATAGACTGCCGGACCTTCACAAGAAGGATTACCGCGGTAAACCCAACCATCCGAACCACCAGCAACATGCCCGTGTAAGCCAGAGCACTGATTGCCAAAGCTCTCTGTAGGGTATCCTATTTGTTGAGCATCCCAAGTATGTCCGCCATCAAGAGATCTTGAGCACTGCGCGCCAGCAGCAGGTGAACCAGTATTGATACAGTAAACATATACGACATCCCCAACTATTGCATTAGAGTGGGGCATAGATGCAATACTCTGATGATCCTGTGGCGCATAGTATCCTTCAACTGGGAAAGGGGTGCTCCAAGTTTCTCCATCATCATCAGAATATTCAACGAACATAGCAGTAAGAGCGTGCATATCGAATTTAACCAATTTATCATTAAATTTATCAACATAAAGATACGGATCATTAGAGTTAGGTGTTTGTCCTTGATCGTCACTCATTCCGAATGGACCTACATCCTCCCAACTCAAACCTTGATCAGTAGAACGAATGATATGCGTCCCATCTCCCAATCCATTATAATTTGTAAAAAATATAGCTCCAGAAGAGGTAATGCCGAGAGTAGGCTCGAAGGTATCCCAACCTGTCCCATAATAGGTCCCTGATGCGTAATATGGGACATTATCTCCAGAAAGATTTACAGATAAATTAGCACCTAAAACTGCATCAGGGTTCGTAGCATCAACAGCGATTGGATTAGAAACAGTACCTGGATAATGATACCAAGTCGTCATTGAAATTTCACCTTCTTCAAAAGAAAAAGGCCCACTTTCTTCAATATTTTCTATTTTTTCTCCTGCGAAACAGCCAGATAAAGTAGGAACAATCATCAGTAAACCGATCATGATTGTAAGAGTACGCATATGTTTCCGAATTTACAATAGCATAAAACATACACCGTATCATTGTGTAAGTACAGTTATTCCCAACCATTATCTATAATATTCGGAATCGTATCAATTATTGTTTCATCCAGGCTCTTCCACTTCATTTCCAAATCATTTTCAGCCGGAGTCGCATCCCAATACAATTTATTTTTCAAATGTCTTTTAGCCCATGAAATACTTACTTTTGGATGAAACGCGCAAACTATCAATGCAATAAAGTAGGGCAATTGTCTAATTGGCCATTTTCTGTTAGAATATTTCTTTTTCAGAAGTTTAGAAATATCACCCCACATCATTTCTCCTGCAACAGTGAGGTATCTTCCCTTATTTTCCCCCATTGTTAGCGCTCTCACATGAGCTTCAGCAACATCTCTCACATCTACTATATTTATCTGCATGGGCAATATTAATGGCAATTCTCTTCTCATAAGCATCATTATTACAGATAACGAACCACTCAAATGCCTCGAAGAAAGTGGAGGTCCAAAGACCATACAAGGGTGGATAGTAATCATTTTTATTTTCTCCGAATCTTCTAGATTATCGTGCCAATCTCTTACAATCATTTCAGCACTATATTTTGCCAAACCGTAAGGATTCTCTTCTAAAGTTGCATCAGAAGCGAATGTTTTAGCCGTAAGAGTCACACCATTTTCCCATTTTTCAGGTCGGATTGCTGCAGTAGATGAGGTATGAACGAATCTTTCAACTGTACCACTTTTCTCAATCGCAGAAATCACATTTTTTGTACCAATAACACTCGGGTCAACAATTTTTGCTTGAGGATTTTTTGATCGAACTATTACAGCAGCAGCAGTATGTATGACATCAGTCGCTCCAGTCATGGCGGAATCCACGCTTTTAGAATCGAAAAGATCCATTTCTACAATTTCTAAACTACCAGTCTCTTCAATTTTTAGATTTCTGAGATGTTCGACCCTTTCGGGGTCGTTTACATCTCTGACAGTTGCCCTTACATTTTTTCCTTTAGATAATAGATTGGAAACAACATGGCTTCCGATATATCCACTGGCTCCAGTAACTACTACGAGATCAGCGCCCATACCCTTTCGAAACAGGCCTAGCACTTCGACTTAGCGCACTTACTCTTCCTCTGATCGGTCATCCTTCTTTGACAACCAACTAGGAGCCCACCAATTTATGTCGCCCATTAATCGCATTGTGGAAGGGACAACCAATGCTCTGACTATACTAGCATCAACGGCAACGCCCAATGCAAGCATAAAACCGAATTGTTTCATCAGGACAACTGAAGAAATTCCGAATGCAGAAAACACAGTTATCATAACTAGAGCTGCGGACGTAATTATTCTCCCACTCTTTTGCAATCCGACTGCTACTGCCTTTGTATTATCCTTAGTTCGCTCCCACTCTTCATGGATTCTTGACAACATCAAAACTTCATAATCCATACTCAATCCAAATAAAATTGCAAAAATCATTACAGGAGTAGTGGGATCAATAGGTTGAGGTGTGAAATTTAGTAATTCTGCTCCATTACCTTCTTGGAAAATCCATACTAATACTCCGAACGAAGCACTGACGGATAATACATTCATTACTAGCGCCTTTAGTGGTAAAACCACCGACCTAACTTGTAAGAAGATAAGGATATAGCTCGAAATCAGAATAAACGCCAAAGCAATTGGCATGTTTTCAGCAACCGCATCCAAAATGTCTTGATTATACGCTGCAATGCCGGCCACATTAACAGTGCTCTGGTTACCGAATTGATTATTCTTACTTTCAAGAGCCCGAATACTGTTTACAACATTTCTAGAATCTTCACTGGATTGTTCCCCTTCTATACCAACTATTACTAAAATTACGTTATCTCCTACAGAACTTTCAATGTGGTATTTTCTCTGTAAATCTAGAACATATGCGTCTTCAGAAGACAAATTTCCGTCATCAGAATGATCCCAAAACGCAATCACCTCATCCTGACTCATCGACGAATCAAAATGCGCATATGTGTATACATAACTAGTATGTTCGATAGTCATAATTTCTTTTGAAAAATTGTATAAGTTACGAATATGTTCTTCTGAGAAAGGATCGACATTTTCTTCAATTTCAAAAACAATTTGAGCAGTATTCCCAGTATTTTCGGGCCAATAAACATCTGTCAGTTCTAAACCATTTCTCGATTCATCATCTGGGCTCAAAGCCTTGTATGTGGTTATGCCCCAATCCGCTTGAAGAAAAGGAGAACCAGCGATTAGTAAAATCATTACTGCAGGGACCAGTACTGACAAAGGGCGTTTCATTACGCCCTCAGCAATCCATGACCAAAAACCATCATCTTTGTTAGTATCAGTCATTGAGAAAGGAACCTTCAATGAATTTATTCTGTCTCCTAATAAGGATAATATCGCCGGTAAAAGAACTACTGATGAAACCAAAGCAACAAGTGCGGCACATATGCCCCCCCAACCCAGCGATGGTAAGCCAGTGTTTTCGAAAAACAACATACCCATTAATCCAACCATCACAGTCATTGCAGAGAAGAAAATAGCTCTACCCGCAGTTGCACTAGTCATTGCAATTGCCGTTCTATGGTCTCTTCCTCTACGTAATTCCTCCCTGAACCGGTTAACTATGAATAATGAATAATCCACGCTCAACCCAATACCTAATAATGATACAATATTATTTGCATAAATCGTAATATCATCAAAAATATATGTCAGGCCCGTAACAATACCCACGGCCGCAATCACCGTGTAGATACCAGTTAGAACAGGTAAACCAGCCGCAACAAGACTGCCAAACACGAGTAGTAAGATAAGTAAGGTAAGGGGTGCAGAAATCAATTCAGCTTTGATTAATTCTTCTTCAAGGGTTAAGTCGAATACAACATCAATAGCCAAATTTCCAGTAACCCATTTTTCCATTCCTTCGGGGGCATCTTCTGGTAAATCTAAACTCTCAATAGTTTCCTTTAGCAAAACCTTTGAATCTTCTCTATCTAAGTTAACTTGTACGCGTATTCTAGACCAAGATTCATCAATTGTACTAATTAGATTCGATTTATTTGCCTCATTAGTGAACCACGGGTAATCTATTGAAACATCTTCATTAGTTTGGAACACCCTAACAGTTTCTTCCATTGCCGTTCTAACTTCTGCGGCACTAGAGTTTCCACTTGGGTGATGAAAGAGAACATAAAAAACCTCATAAGAACTTTCATTTTCATCAGAAAAACCCGTTGCGATAGCATCCCATCCATGAACAGATTCCAGATCACCTTCGCCGAACCCTTCGATATATTTAGGTTCCAAAGTGATTAACCCAGCAAGCCCAACTCCTAATAGTAAAGTAGCAATTAATACAACTTTAGCATTATCATAAACAAAACCACCAATTTTGTAGTATAATCTACCTTGTAAAACAGAGGGATCAGTAGTTCCTTCCATAGCGGCCCGAATTACTTTTGATATTAAAACAACTGGGATGACTGATTATAACAATAATCGATTAACACAGAGACGATACAGAATCAATAATCAAACTTGGTTGCTGAGGCGCCTTTTCAGCATCATCTCTTGTTGCTTCTCCGGATAGAACCAAAATTCCATGTACCCCAGCTCGGTCTGCCATTTCCATATCAGTATACAATCTATCTCCAACCATTGCACAAGCATCTACATCTAAGCCCAATTCATTGATTTTATGTAAAATCATTCCAGGATTAGGCTTTCCACATATGTGCGTAGGTACGACCCCAGTCGTCGCTTCGAACAATGCCATGTAAGCCCCAGTATCGGGTAAACCTCCATCAGGAGAGGGGCAAACCATATCTGGATGACTGACCACCAAAGGCACTCCTTTGTGCAAATAAATAGAGCCTTTAGTTAACTTTTCATAAGTTATTTCCGTATCATATCCCAATACTACAAATTGAGGATCATCTGAGTCCGTATTTATTCCAACCTCTTCTAACATCATCCTCATTCCTTCTGTTCCAACGAGGTATGTTTCTGAGATATTTTCTGATTTTAGCCAGGACAATAGGTCATGTGTTGAAAGTAACACCTCGTCCTTACTAGCCGGTATCCCCATTTTTTCTAATTTTGTCAAATATTGATTGACCGATTTACTTGAATTATTAGATAAAAAGTATCTTTTTATCCCCCTCTTTTCTATACGATTTAGAAAATCAATAGCGCCCTCTATCAAATTATCTCCCATATATATGGTCCCATCTAAATCAAGAAAAATTGCTTCTATATGTTCTAAATCAGAAGTTAAAGCTCGCATAAAATAAAACCCCTAAGGAAGTAATAATGTCTTCATCAAAAACCATGGACTCCATAATTTTGTCTGACTTTCTTTACTAGCAATCATTTCTGACATCATCTTTCCAATCTCTTCTTTCTTTGACGCCTTCTTAACAAACCAATTAGTCAAAAGTTTCCATTTCATGACTTTTTGTAATGTTTTTGAATTTGTTAATTCCGATCCTAAAGCCGCCCATAGCGCGACCATATATTCGATACTGGCATCTTCAGTAAAACCTTCTTTGTGAAGATCTTTATCAAAATGAGTTGCAGTTAATTTTGCTGACAGTAAAGCGTTTCCGATCCCTTCTCCGCTGAATGGATCTACTAAACTTGCAGCGTCCCCTACACACATTGCCCCCGCCATAGCAGATCTTCTAGGTTGATAGAGGGGTGATGGATTTTTTCTCGGAGAACCGAAAGGCAATTGCCATCCTTTTCCCGACCCTGGGACCAAAGTCGAATTAGCAAATCTTTGTTTAAATCTAGGGTGTTCATTGATCACCCATTTTTGTATTTTCTTCAAAGATTTCTTTTTGTCTCCTTTTAATTTTCTATGCTCAGAAATTAACATACCAATTCCGACATTAACTCTATTTCCTTGTACTGGGAATAACCAAAAGTATCCAGGCAAAACTTCGTCTATGAAATGTATTTCAATAGCTCCTTTTTCTCCACCTAAACCTTCCACATTGTCCCAATATTCACGATATCCTCCGCAGAAGTGATCATCATCTCTATGGTCCTCACCATGTAATTCAGTAATTACTCGAGAAACAGGGCAATTATAACCACCCGCGCCTATAGTAATGGCAGAAGTGAAAGACATGTTTTCATTACCGGATCTTGCGCCTCCAACGTTGCCAGTAATTCCAATAATTCTATGCCCGTTTTCGGTTTTTTCTACTTTTATTTCGTTAACAGAAAATCCTTGAATTACTGCACCGCCGTTTTCTCTGACGATTTCTTGCGCCCTCTTAAACATCATATAATCAAATTGCATTCTTGGTAAAGAATAACCAGATTGCAATCCCATTTTTTCATACGCTTCTTCGGGAAGCATGACACGTACTTCGGCTCCGTTTGCGCTGCCGAATACTATAGAATCGACAACATAGTGAGGAGTCGACTCAATCATATCCAAAACTCCTAATTCTTTGACATGGGAAAGAGATTTTCCACCAACTGCGTCACCACAGATTTTATCTCTTGGCCATATTTCTTTCTCAATAAGAAGAACTTTACAACCATTCAAAGCATTGTAAGCAGCAGCAGCAGACCCGCCGGGCCCCCCTCCAACAACAATCACATCAAAATGTGCCCCTGACTCAGGAATTTTTCCTGAATCAATAGGTTTTTTCCATTCGTCCATCTTCTCGCCGTAACTTCGGAAGCATACACAGGAATTGAATATATGCTATAGGCTATATTAGAAAGCGGCTTACGATATACTATGGTAGATACAGTGTACATTGTTGAAACAACACTATCCGGCGAGTTAAACGAAGCAGAAATCGGCTATTGGAGTCAATCAATGATCGATACAAAATTAGTAGCATGTGTAAACATAGAAAAGATAACCTCAATTTATCGATGGGAAGGTAAAATACAGAGTAACCCAGAATGGAAAATTCAATTATTCACCACTGCAGAATCAAAAGATAAGGTCATCTCGAAGATTAAGTCTGAACATTCTTATGATCTCCCCAAAATATTGTGTTGGCCAACCGAATCTACAAAAGAATATTCTAATTGGGTGAAAGGTGAGTAATTTTTGTTTAAATTAGCTAAAAAAGTTCCAACGACCACTTGGAGTTCTGACAATCCAATGTCCACGCGTCCAAAATTAAAAACTTTAGTAATTTTGATAATAGGTTTATGGATATTTGGAACAGGCGATGCCATAATTATAGCAGCAGGACTTGGAGTTGCGCCTTGGACAGTATTAGCGCAAGGAATTTCTAACCAATTAGGCTGTACAATAGGCCAAGCAACGTTTATCGTTAGCGTTGTAGTTTTATTTTTATGGATACCTCTCAAAGAAAAACCAGGTGTTGGAACCATATTAAATGCAATTTTAATTGCTGTAGCAATAGATGTAATGGAACCCATTCTTCCTCATCCTGAAGAACAAATATTACAGATATCGCAGGTATTAATTGGGACAATTTTAGTTGGAATAGGTAGTGGATTTTATCTGACCGCAAATCTAGGGCCAGGTCCAAGAGATGGGTGGATGACAGGAATTCAAAGAATTACAAAGGTACCAATAGGTAGGGTGAGGACAATAATAGAAATTTTAGCACTTCTAATAGGTTGGCAATTAGGCGGGATTTTTGGTATTGGTACGATAATATTTGCAATATTAATAGGGCCAATAGTAGCATTATGCTTACAAATTACTAGTATTCTTTGGAGTATTCCGGAGAAAAAGGTTAACCCAAAGATTTAGCAGCTCCAGAAAAGCTGTAAAATGAAACTAATGTTTGTGTGTGCCCAACCCCCTCAATATTTGACAATTGGTCAAGTATAGAATCTCCTAAATTAGCCATATCTTTTGCTACTACCTCAACAATAAAATCCCACTGACCTGTGACAATATGGAGACCAACAACAAATGGCATTTTACAAATTTCTTCCGCGACAAAACGCCGGTCAATTTCATCTCTCTGCCCGACCCAATTAGCCAATATAAAACCGTGAAGTGGCCACCCCAATTCTTTACGATTTACTTCAACAGTAAACCTATCGATTATATTCTTATCTTGTAATCTTCTAATTCGATCATGCACGGTAACCCTTGGCATATCCAAAGCGTCAGCAATTGCCTGAGTCGTCGCTCTAGAATCTTGATTTAACATTTTTAAAATTCCAGCATCTTTAGCGTCTAAATTCGAAAAAGGCATAAATCGACGACATCAACTCACTTTGTTAATATTTCCGTCAAAAAGTCGATAAATCCCAAACCCTCCGTCGTTTTCTCGACAACAATGAATATTAATCGCCGTTTAGTTGATTTATTAATACCTCTTCCGACATATATGGCAAGTGATGAAACCGACAAACAGTTCGCAACCAAAGCAGTACATTCTGGTACGAATCCAATAGGTGGTGGAGTAAATACTCCAGTTTTCTTATCATCTACCTATCATTTAACAGACGAGAGATATGCTGGTTGGGCAGCAGGTGCTCAACACGCAATGCTCTATGCTAGATTATCTAGTGTCAATTCCGAAGCAGTCGCTGCAAAATTAGTTGCAATGGAAGGTGCAGAAGATGGAGAGACTTTCGCCAGTGGGATGGCAGCGGTGTCTACCACTTTGCTCGGATTATTATCAAGTGGAGATCATATAATTGCTAGCTCCGATGTATACGGCGGAACTTATGGTCTACTAACAGATGATCTACCTCGTTTTGGCATAGAAGTTACGATGGCAGATATGCGCGACCCGTCTTCATATGAGGCCGCTATTCAAGAAAATACCAAAATGATATATGTTGAAACATTATCCAATCCAGTCTTGAAAGTTTGTGATTTAGATGCAATGGCAGAAATAGCAAAAAAGCACAATCTTATTTCCGTCGTAGACAACACATTCGCATCTCCTTGGGGATGTAATCCTGTAAAACATGGTTTCGATTTAGTAATTCATTCGGGAACTAAATACTTAGGAGGACATTCAGATTTAATAGCTGGATTTGTCGTAGGCAAGAAAGATTTAATTGCACAGATTTTTCCTAAGAAAGTACACTTTGGAGGTGCAGCGGACCCGCATATGTGCTATTTGTTAGAAAGAGGTATGAGGACTTTACACGCTCGAATGCCAATACATACGTCAAATGCGGCAGAGTTAGCAAAGAGGCTCTCTCAACACCCAATGATTCACAGCGTAAATCATGTTTCTTTACCAGACTATGATGATTATGAATTAGCAAAGAAAATAATGCCAAAAGGAAATGGCATGTTAGCCTATGTGGTGAAAGGTGGCGATGCAGCCGCTCTAAAGTTCATGAAATCTCTGAAAATGACATTAGAAGCAACAAGTCTTGGCGGTGTTGAAAGTCTTGTTGAATGCCCATTTAATTCAAGCCATATGTTCGTCCCAGAAGAGGTTAGGATGGAAGCAGGTGTGATACCTGGTTTTGTTCGAATGAGCGTTGGAATTGAAGATGTGGAAGATATCTGGAATGATATCGAACAAGCATTACTTGCAGCATCTGAATTATTAGAGTCTCGTGCTTAAGTGATTCGAATGGACTCCGATCTTCTAATTGCGGCGTTAGTTTTTATCGTACCGATGTGTTTTACTCCTGGACCAAATAATATCCTTTGTGCTGCGCATGGTTCACAATATGGGTTTCGAAATACATTACCTTTGATCATGGGCATGGCAATAGGTTGGTCAACATTGGGATTATTTGTTGGAGGTGCGACAGTATTCATAGAAAAAAATCAGTCTTTTTTTGATTTATTAACGTATGTGGGGGCAGGATATATTGCTTATCTAGGTTACAAAGTATGGAAATCTTCTCCTTTATCAGATGATGAAAAAGAGAGTTCTAGGCTAGGAATAAAAACTGGTTCTATAATTCAAATAGTCAATGGAAAAGCATGGATACATTTTTTAGTTTTAATGACTCAATTTGGTCATCTATTCGGAGCAACATTTGCTGCTAAAGCCATGCTTGTTCTTCTCAATTTGATTTTTGGGCTCCCGGCAGTGATGTCATGGGCCGCATTTGGCACTCAGTTGAGAAAGTTGTTTTCTACGCCTAAATCTGCTAAATTACTTAACAGAATCATGGGTTCTTCTTTACTAGCAGTAGCAATTTGGATAGTGTTAGCCTGAAAATTTGCCCTATGGTTTAGACAATTTACCAGCTCCAGAGATTTCTGCAAGTTTCTCCATAGCAACAATGTAATCTCCCCTAGCATCTTTTTGATTCTTCAGTAATATTTTTTCTGCAGAATCCCATAGCATCTTTAGAGCTGGAACCCAATCACTCCCTTTGTCCCGTGAAGACGAATCGAACCTCCATGCATCTGATTCAGTCCTATCATGAACAACTAGCCAAGCCCAACCCATAGCAGATTCCAAACCATTACCTTTTCTGGCCATTGAAACCGTAGAAGCAATACCATGATCTCCTGCCTTTCGAATTAATTTATCTGCAAAGTTTAGAGGCACTGGCAACTCATTTGTTTTCCATGGTAACAAATCGAGTTTCTTAGCAGTAGAAAGATTCGCCCCCAATTCTCTTAAGAAAGCGCCAAAACCTTGCTTTCTCTGTAGTTGTTTTTTGTAAATTAAATCTGCTTTTTCTCCATCTAAATTGAACATTTGTTCAAGGACAACCATTCCATATTCTTCCCACAAAGAAACCAGTAGTGGATGGCAAGAACTTTCTTCAAATCGCACAACTTCATGTTCTAGATCGAAAGTCTGACCGTCCTGTCTGACATGTATCCCTGAATCTAAATTATCCAGTATCACAGAAACAGCTTCTTTTTCATTTTCACTACCCGATAAAAATTCTAATAATTCATTTTTCCCTTCACTATCAAACCAATTAGTCCCACATACGTAACCGTCTTCTATAGAATTGAGAATACTAGTTCTACATTCTCTAGCCAAAATTGAATCTTCTAAAGTCATAGACATCCAGGCTAAAATTATTTCATCTAATTTTTCTAATCCTTTTGGAGGTAGGGGCTTGTCTTCAGGCCATCCCGCCGGCCTCCAAATCCATTCTGCCTCAACAATTTCAGAAATCTTAGGTGGAAGCATTGTTAATGCAATTGAGGGGATAAAAGCTTCATCAGGCTTTGAGAGAGAATTTTGTGACAACCCCGCAACAACACCATTTTGAAATGTAATTTTAAGCCACCCTGAGTCAGTAAATACCTCATTGGTAACAGTTTCTTCGTCCAAACCTTTAGACCACCTTATTTGGTCACCAGAAAATTTTATTGAAGCATTGTTTAGAGCAGATTCAATCCAATCATCTGGCGCTAAAGGAGATAATCCTGTGTACTCAAATCCATTTTTCCAGGAGAAAAACCAATGCCCCGATTTTGCATGATCATCCCAAACTAATAATCTAAGTTTATGATTATTGAAGTTTTGAATCCCTGCTTGGTGTGATTGTTTACCATTACCTCTTCTAATAAAACTAGAAGATCCATAAACAGGATTGTTGAATACAGATACAGTAGAATGGTCTCCATCTAACGCAGCTAACAGACTTCCAGCCAATGAGCGAGATATCACACAACCTCTTCTTTTCACCATTCTTTTTGCTAACCATCTTCTATCGTGTCTTTTTGCTGCAACATAGTTTATTTCTTTCAAACTAGCAGCCATCATATCTCTTCGAGGTTTTCCTAAACCAACTTTTATTTCTGGTAGAAACACCAAAGGATCTTCTATTAACGAATCTAAGTCTTTTTCTAATCTTTCTTGAATTTGTTTAGATGCTTGTTTAATGCCCCTTACTCTCACCTTTTTTCTGCGATTTTTATCGCCAGGAAAACTAACTTCGGCAGGGCCAGCCATATTATACAAACTACCGAAACGATTCCTACGCTTGAGTTCGTCGATTCAAGGCTCAACAATTTTTCCTTCTTTCAAAGGCCTCTAACTCATTGTCATTCATATTCGACGGTATAATCATGCAGTGAATCCATCCTTCTTTTAATTTAGAAAGCTGAGATAAGTTTCCAGCCGTAACTTTTTGCTCTACCATAGAAATATCAGTCAATAAAATTCCATCCCATTCATCTACTGGTTTTTTTAATATCTCAAATGTTGAAGTTTCTTCCAAAATTTTACTCGCCATTCTTGCTAAAAGTGAGATTGCCTCGTCTGGTTTCATTGGTTTTGGATTATTTACTCCCATTCCCGTTGGATCTAAATCTAGTAATACAAGTGTATGTAAATTATTTTCATAATTTTTACAAATCATCTCCAAAGGCGAATGTGGTAAATATTCACCGTAAGAAAAAGGAATGGTAACCTGCCTTCCAAACCGATATGACTGCAACCCAGATAGAGAAACTGCAAGTGCCGTTGCAGTGATGCCGGGAACTACATTAAAATTAATTCCCATTTCTTCGCACCTCGCTTCTAAATCGATATGTGTCGTTGCTTGCATAGGGTCTCCCACGATTAAGAGAGCAACAGGAATTTCCTTAGCCATTTTTAATAACTCTTCAGGATTTTCGATATCAGGCCTCATCATTCGTTCCCATTTACCAATCAAAGACTCTAATTTTTCTTCTTGTTTTGGAGGTAAAATTGCAGTATAGCCTTCTAAATAACGTTTAGAACATGACTTTGCAATATCATTAGCATATTTACTCATGTAGTCTAAATTGCCCGGTCCTAGCCCTACAAGCCAAAGGCCCGCGGGCAAACTTGTCTCCGTCATGGTGAAGCGTCCTAGCCTTCTGCACATGATGAACATGATGCGGCACTTGTTAGTACCGAATAGAAAAGTAGAGGAGACTCTCTCTTTAATTACAGAGAATAATTGGCTAGCTGAAGGGCAGAGAATTTTCTCATCAGATGACGGCTTATCGAGACTAATTCCACTCTCTCCATCAACAGACGCCGAACTTCCGAAATCATTGTCGGTCTTTGAAATCATAATTTGTGAGGGCAAAGCCGATGAAAGAGTAGATACTGACTGGTGGAATCATCTAACAGAACTTATTGGCGAAGAACTAGTTAACAAATATCAAGAATCTTGGCCCTCTTCTCACGAATTTCTAGGAGATATGATGGTTGTTAGGATAGATGACAATATCAAGTCATATAAATCAGAAATCGCGAGAGCAAAGCTGCTTTCTCATCCTTCGATAAGATTGATACTATCCGACGGCGGAGTGATGGGAGAATTTAGGATCAGGGAACTAGAACCAATCGGGGGTAGAAAAGATTCAATCATATATACCGAAGGAATCCCTCCTGAAATCATTAACACAAAAGTTCTGATTAAAGAATCTGGTAGATATATTTCTTGTGATCCAAGGATTGCTTATTATTCTACCAAACTCCAAACAGAAAGACTGGAGACCCTTAGTTTTGCCAAAGAATTACGCGCAGAACTGGGTCGTCCATTGTCAATATGTGATCCTTTTTGTGGAGTTGGTCCCGCTTTATCCACATTGATTGCAGAAGAAGACTTAGTCGGAGATTTGCTTGCTTCCGATTTGAATTCGTCCGCCATCGAATTATTATTTGAGAATCTTCAAAGATGGGATAAAAGAGATTACCCGGTTGAATCTGAGAATCTCCAACGATATTATGAAGATAGAATAGTTGGATTGGAGGATGCAACAAAACTTTCTCAAAATTCTCAATATTCCGGAAAGTGGGACTTGGTCCTAGTTAATTTACCACACCGAACAATAGAATTTCTCCCTAATTTAGTACCTTTACTCAATCGAACTAACATTTCACTGATACGAGGTAGAGTAATAGTTGCAGAATCCGAAATTCCCTTAGTAAATCAAAAAATTAACCAAATCCTTCCACCAATTGCCTCAGGTAAACCTCGGCCGAAATTAAAAATTAAAAGAGATTATAGTAGTGCTCTACGATTATGTTCTTTTGAGGCCTGGATTGCGAAAGATGGCACTTAGATGCTCCTGGGAAAACTCAGAAGAGTATCGTTCGAAATTAATAAATTTCTTTACAGACTCTTTGATTTAGTTGTTTAAGTGGCGCCCCGACCGGGATTTGAACCCGGGTCGCAGCCTCGACAGGGCTGCATGATAGGCCACTACACCATCGGGGCAGTAGCGTTACGACAAAGGTCGTGTATTTCAATCGCACTCTATCGGGGGTTTCGAATTAGAAGTCATTTCAGGGGATAATTCATGACCCTTTCGCTACTCGATTAGGTTATGTCAGAGGAGAAATTGGTAATCGACGTTATCGACAATGGCGGCCAATGGACCCACAGAGAATGGAGAATGCTGAGATACTTAGGTGTCGAAACCCAGATCTTATCAAATAAAACACCACTTTCAGATTTACGAAAGGTGGATGGATTAATTCTTTCAGGCGGTGCTGCAAGAGTAGGATTAACTGGAGAATTAGGTAATTGTGCTGAATATTTGACATTAGAGGTGCCAATACTAGGGATATGCGCGGGGCATCAATTCATGGCAGGATATTATGGCGGTCAATCACAAGAAGCACCTCATCCAGAATTTGGTGCTGCTACAATTGAATTAATCGATGGAGGCGGGGAGTTATTTACCAATACTCCCGATAAACAAGGCGTCTGGGAAAGTCATAACGATGAAGTAATAACTGCTCCCGATGGATTCAAAATTACTGCAGTAAGTGAGAATTGCGCAATTCAAGCAATGGAGAACGAAGAAAAGAATAGATTTGGTCTACAATTTCACCCAGAAGTGAATGACTCCGAGTATGGTGGCAAGATTTTTGAGAACTTTGTTAATGTCTGTTTGAGGGCTCGTGATACTCAGTAATTCAACCACAGATTGAAGAAGGGAGCGCTGGTCGGCCGGTTTAATGGCTAAGAGCGCTGAGAAACTGATACTTCACAAATGTCGTCAGTGTAACCGAACTGATAGAAGACCTTGGAGCGAAACCGATTTACCAAAGTGCACACATTGTGAGTCCACTATGGACCCTTTAGAAATTCGATACAAATGCCTTAGATGTGGCCATTTAGCTTGGTCAGAAGCTGGCTCTACAGGTAAATCCTGCAGATCATGCGGATATCGTATATTTGTAAAACCACGTAAAGGTGGTAGACACAAGGTTTTGAGAGCAGAATAAGAAACGTTCAGTTCAAGACCCTCCTCTTCGACGCTAAGGCGTGGCGAGTTGGCTGAGTGAACATTCTCCTCAAACATTCGAGGGATTGGCAATACCTGAAAAATTACGCCAGACTTTGACTTCAGCTAGTATTTCTGCAACCCCTCCAAATTTTTTAATCACAGGGCCAGCAGGTGTTGGTAAGACAGCGTCTTGGAAATTAGTGGCCAGACAAATGTTAGGACCTGGTTGGCGCGCCACTACTCATGTTTTGCAGTGCCGTGATTTGGCTAGGACAAGCGGTGCAATGGCTAAATTCGAGAATTTCTTAAGGCCCGGAGGAATAGATTCATCCGATACATTAGCAGGAAGAATGTCATTAGATGCATTCGATAGAAATATAATTTCAACAAATTCATCGGACATTGCTCCAGCGGGTAAAGAAATAGAATTGAAAGAAGGACAATTACCAGTAAGTAGATTGATTGTTTTAGAAGATGCCGACCATTTAGGGCATATAAGACAAGCCTATCTTCGTAGAATGATGGAAACAGTAGGTAACGCGTCTAGGTTTATTTTAGTCGCAAGAGCGCCAAGCAGAATAATCGATGCACTAAGGTCGAGAACTCAAATGATTAGAATCCCTTACACTTCGAAGCCTCAATTGACGGAAATATTGGAATCAATTTGCGCGAAAGAAAAAATACCTCCAAATGAAGGAGTAATTGGAGATATAGTATATGTTTGTGCAGGGAATCTTCGAAAATCTATATTCACACTAGAAATGTTAAGTTCCAGGGGGTTAACTTCTGACCGAGCAGCTGTACACAAATTAGTCCAGGCAACGACACTTCAGGCAGGACGTCATTTATTGGAATTAGCATTAAGAGGTAAAGTAGTAGAATGGAAATGGGAAAAACAGAACGGTAAAAATCGAAAAATCTTGACCGGAGCAATAGCTGAGGTTGACAAGTTAATGAATGAGCATGGATTAGATTCGGATGATGTAGTTTCTCAAATACACGAAGTAGCGATAGGAAGGCGTCTCTCCATTACAGATGAACTCCGTTGCGAAATATTGGATGCATTGGCTGATTGCGACACGAATTTAAGAAATTCCATGCATGCTAGAATCCCAATCGAACATTTCCTCCATAGAGTTGCTAAGGCTGGAAGAAGCCACGGGCTGGCCTTTTCATAGTGGCGGGCGATCCAGGATTTGAACCCGGGTTCTCGGCTTAGGAGGCCAAGGTGATATCCAGACTACACTAATCGCCCAGCCTTGCGAGAGCATGTGCTTCAAGAAATGTAAGGGTGGTCAAAACTGCATTTTTTGACATTATCTTCCGATGCCATCAAGGATATTGAATACCTCGTAGTGCCGTGAAGGGTCCCCAAGTAGCATTACCAACCCCTTATGCGGCGGAACCTGAAACCAATTCAAATAAATCGAGAGCCTACTCAAAAAGAATTGCTAGGATCGATTCACAAAGGAAATTTTGGACTAAAGTTTCAACGATTAGATACATGCCCTCGATTAGGTTTTGGTTTTCAATAGCCGCTCCTGCATCTGCCGGCGTAATATTGACAAATTGGGAATACTCGTCGGTTGAGATAGCAATAATATTTTTTTCAATACTCTCGATTCTTCTTTTACCCCCGCACTTTTCATCTTTGTTTGCCAAAATGTCAGCTAGACATCGACTACAATTAAGAATTGAGGGATTCAAGTCTAAGGAAGCATATCCAGGAGTTGAAAGAATCCTTAATACGCTCCATGAGAGGATATTAAGAGAAAGAGTAAGGCTATTTTCAGCAATATTATCAGCATTATCCTTATTTGCAGTATGGGAAATCGAAACAGGATATGTATTAGGGCAAATACTAGTTAGTTTTTCAGTAATACTTGGCTTCATATCTTGGCTAAATACATTCTATTTAGAAGGTTCAATTCCTATGCGTTCGAATAAGTTTCCACTTCTTTCTTTACATGCCCCCACTTTACATGAGAGTGTTTTGAATAGGGTATTAACAGACGTTTTAGTTGCCCATTTAGATCCAGAAACGGCAGGAAGTTGGGATGATTGGACAATGTTGTTAGAAGAAAAAGTCAGAGACGGGCATTCGCCGTCTGCTGCTCTAGAACATATGTTAACTGCTTTACATTTGAATGATAGAGGATTATTAACTTCCGAGGAGATGATGAGTTCGATTAGGGAAGTATACAAAATATCAGCTTTAGATAAATTGACAGATACTACTGCGAAAATAAATATCGTTAGTATTCAAAGTCTCTTAGCTCATACCAGAGCGTGGCAACCGGGTTTGTTCCGTTTGATAGATCGATTACATGACGCATCAAAGAATGGCGAATTAACTTTGAGTGAAAACAAATGGAGAACAGATCTGGATTTGCCTCCACGATCTTCCGATGGACAGTCAGATTTATTTGTTATGGTCCATAATGGGGGCGATTCTGATATGACCATAGAAGTCGAAATAGTAACAGCTCACGGAGAACCAGAGGTTCAAACCCTCAGAGTTCCATGTAAGCGAACTAGAATTAAAGAAGTAGTTACTTTGGATGGATTGTTAGATTCTGCATTAGTACTATGGATAGGCCTGGCATGGCCTAGTACTGTATCTGGCCCACATCCTGTTCAGGTAACAATAAATGGAGATGATGGCAACACACTTTCTTCGACAATTGTACAAACTACTTTGACATCCAGCTTACATCCAGAAAGTGCAGGAGTTAGAATGGCGGATGCAGCAGAAGAAGTTCGTAGATTGGCACTTTCTGTATCTGAATAATTAATTTTCGGATACAGCCACGGGCGTCATCTTCTTGAGAAGGAATCTTCTCGAAGAGTCCGAGAGAACATGGAATCTTGGGATGTTGTAATTATTGGTAGCGGTCCAGCGGCCCTTCGCGCAGCGATAGCATCGTCCGATGCAGGCACTAAACCAATTGTGATAGATAGTGGGAGTGTAGGTTCTGCAACCGGAGCGGCACCAGTTAGTGGCATTGCTATTTCTTTTGATGAAGTAGACTCAACAACTCATCGAGATGATACTATTTCACTAGGAGGAGACTCATCAGATAAATCTGTTATAGCGAGAATATGTGGGAAAGGAGTTGATGTATTAGCGCAATTAGAGAATTGGGGATTAGTGCTTCAAAGACGAGATGGCGGCTTACCGTTCGCTTCGGCAGGAAACGGCCATACTCGACCTAGGCTAGTGGGATGTGGAGACTCGACCTCTCGAGAAGTAACAAGAATTTTAGAAGAACAAGTGATGAAAAGAGGAATAGTCAGGAGAACTGATTTACAAACACTGTCTTTAGTTATGGACAATAAGCAAGTAAGAGGGATCACAGTACTAAATTCACAATCAGGTGAGGTCTTTGCAATACAAGCAAAAGCAGTAATTTTAGCGACAGCAGGGCATCAAGGCCTTTGGTCCGATTTGTCAGAAGGACCAGGGACAGGATCTGCGCTAGCTGCCTCAGCAGGTATTAAACTCAAAGGTATGTCAAACATCCCTAAGCATCAACTAACTGTCCGAGGTACAAATCTCCACCTTCCTATCGATATTCTTAGTGCAGGAGGGAGGTATAGGACAGAGTCAGGGCAAGATATTATTCCTGGCGAAAATACGACAGATGAGGGCTGTGTACTGGATTTGAGAAGTTTAGATTCGGATGCTCAAATATGGTATTCTCAGACCATCCGAAGGATCGAAGAAAGAACCGGATTGAATCCATTATTAGACGTCATACCTCTCACAGAAACGGTAGCATTTACATTAGGGGGTGCTCCAATTGATGATAGGGGCAGAGTCACTTTCAATTCTGAAACTATGTGGTTCACAGGCCTCTATGCAGCAGGCCGTTCTGCAAATACTGGAATGCATGGAGAAGGTTATTTGTCAGGAAATTTACAATTAGAAGATCTAGTTACAGGAGAGGCAGCAGGTAGTGATGCTGGAAAATGGTCTCAAACAGTACAGTTTGGTGGTAGTGAGAAAATATCCAAAGAATTAACCAAAACATCGAATAAAATTGACAAATATTACTCATCAAATGGCCCTTCTGTAGAAGAAATTTCAAAGAAAGTTTTAGCAATGGCGAAAAATATGGATAGTATTAATCAGTCTGTATTATCTGGCATAAAGGAACTCAAGAATACTCAAATAGGGCTAACAGATGAATCCAAGGCAATGAATACTGAACTCCTTAGAGCGATACAAGTAAATGCGGCATTCAGTATTCTGGAATCCGCTGCAACAGAATGAAACACGTTAATTGAGGAAAATAAATGCGTTTTTTCAATGTGGCCGGTATCGCAGAAAGCGGTTCGGCAGTTAGTTTATTCTTCATTGCTATGCCGTTGAAATATATCGGCGGAAATGAAATCCTCGTCGAAATCATAGGGCCCATCCATGGATTCCTGTGGATAATTTATATTGCCTTACTTGGTATGGGATATATTCAGCAAAAATGGAATATACGTGCTGTGATTTTAGGAGGATTCCTTTCAATTTTACCTGGGGGCCCTATTTGGTTAGAGCGACGAATCCAAAATGAAGAGTATCTCCCCTTAATTACATAAAAATCAATTAAGTAACCGGTGTATTCTCAACCAGATACTAATTCGAAGGTATGTGACGGACTCTAGCAGCGCCCCCGAAATTCTTCCAGAATTATCCGCGGCTGCGCATAATTTCAATCGGAAAAAGTTAGAAAAAGCCCCACATAGTCTTGATGGCAGTCATCCTGGAAATTACTTTTTTGGACAAATATTTCGAATAATGATTTCATCAGGCACTTCGATAATATTCCGTACTTTCGAATCTGATAAGATCCCTCCAAATTCTGGGGGAAGAATTTCAGTGGCAACTCATATCAATGGATTAGTAGATGCCGGTGTAATGATTAAGACACAAAAAAAGCGTATAATATCTCTCGGCCGGCACGATTTAATCACGGGCCCGATTATTGGATGGTGGTCACGTAGAAATGGTGCACAACCCGTTCTAAGAAAAGCAGAGATAGAGGCTGGATTAACGGACCCCGAATTCGCCAGAAAAATTAACGATAGAAGCATGTTAACAATTGCTAATTGTTTGGCAGGAGGCCATGGGTCCGTAATAATGCCCGAAGGTAAATCTCACCAAGATTCAAAATTACATGCACTAAGAACAGGGGCGGCTCGCGCGGCTTTAGTCGCAGCAGCAATAGCTAATGAGAGAGGGAATCCTCCACCGGTAATCCAACCAACGGGCCTTCATTGGAGGACGCATTACTGGTTCAGAACCGGTTGTTTTGTAGAATATCCCAAACCAATTAAAATAAATTTGGTTTTTGATAAGGCAGAATCTACCAGATTAGCGTCAGGGGAATGGATTGAACCCTCCTCTTCAGCAGTTCATGATTTGAAAGATCAAATGTTTAACGCTATTTCGCCTTTGACTCCCGATTCTCCGAATTGGGAAACATTTAGAGCATTGAAATTAATTGCCAATCTTAAGGCCATAAATAATCAACAACCCTTTACTACTCTCCGCGAAGAAGTGCTTTCGACAAGAAATATAAGAGCCAATAATAAGGATAATTCTAATCTTGAAAAGATTCTTCCCGAAGCCATTGAAGCCGCCGAAATACTTCACTCGCATAATCTTGATTGTAGTTCAATAGGAGCAAACCATAATCTGAAAAAATTAAATTTAAAATCTCGAATCAAGGCGATAATAGGCCTATTATTGATGACCTTTACATTAATTCCCAGTATTCTGGGGTCTGGAATTCAATCAATTCTTGCCCGCTACATGGCGGAAAAAAGCGATGAAGGCCAAGATGCAAGGACTACATATTTCTTTTTGGCAGGAATTTTTTCTCCAATCTTCTTTTGGCCATTAATATCTATTTTAGTAATAGCTATATCTGATTTAACTTTACTTTCAATTTCAGGTATCGTTGCTGTTGTAACTATTATTTTTAGCTTCTACTTTTCATCATTAATATTTTTGCGAGGATATGACCTTTGGTCGGATTATAGTACTGCACTAATTAGGGCAGAATTATCTAAATCCGAAGACGGTGCAAGGTTTGAATTATTGATAAAGAATTTGAATTCACAATTAGGACTTCTCATATAGGGTGGTGGTAATCAGTGACTATGGACGAGACGGGGGCCGCTGACGCTATTAGGAAATGGCTCAGTAGTGAAAAACTAGAAACAAGAGAGGTAAAAGACCCTCAAAACTTCCTTCATTTACATGTTCGTTATCCACCTACAAAGGCAGCGCATGTATTCAATATCGTTATACCTAAAAATAGAAATTTAGTATTGATATATTCCATAACTCGCGTAGATGACGGACAACAATCAGAGATGAAAGATCATTATTCTACTGATCAACATGGTTGGGAAACTTGGTTGCATGACACTCGAATTCTTTTAACTCAAGCAGATTTAGACTGGGTTCTCCATATAGGGAAGAAAGATGAAACACCAGGCCCCCTTCAAGCATTTAATCTTTCAAGACCGATTTGGTTTGATGGACTAACTCAAAATGAATTTATGCATACGATGAGGCATGTTTGGCTCACTAAATTAGCACTTATTCATAAGATTAAATTTGGATACGGGCCGGGAATTGGCAAGCCTGGGCCAGTAGATGATTGGATATCTAAGAAATTAGAAAAAACCTCTAAAGGTTCTTCTGCAGACGAAGAAAAAATGAATATCGATATCGATGAAACGGGTGGTTTCGGACGAAGTTTCGATAGAGATGAATGGGCATAATTCCTATCCGATTAAGAAATTTAAAAATGACCCGAGAGGGTCGAGGTTAAGTATAGTGAATCAACAAAGTAAGCTGTTACAGCGTTAGCTGGAGTGAGAATCATGAATAGGAATAAGGAAAGAACTAGCGTAATGATAGTTACATTGATGTTAATGAGTTTATTTGTCGCAATGGCCGCACCACAAGTTACAGCAAGCGAAGTTGTACTTACAGACGCAGTCCAAATCGTTAACGGGGGCGCTCAAAATGATCGAATGGTCGCACTTGACTCCGACTCAGAAGGAAATGTCCATTTCGTTTGGAGCCGAAATACTCAGCACCTGTATTACAAACTAGTTGATGCTAGAGGTGAGACACTAATTGAAGCTACACAAATTTCTAACGCTGGACAAAGTAGAGCATGGCATCCAGATATTGCAATAGACGATAATGACAGAGCCCATATTGTTTGGGCGGACCGAGCAGGAAATTGGGCTATTAAATACACAGTAGTGGATCCATCTCAAGACGATCTCGATGGCAGTATAGCCATTGATGCGTCTATTTCAGTGATTGACGATTTTGAAGTATCTCGTCATACACAAAATAGAGATTGGCCCGCAATCGACACAGATTCAGAGTCTAATGCACATATTGTTTGGGAAGATTCTTTCGAAGAATTGGATAAATATTACCAACAACCACAGATTTACTATGCAATGATAGAAGCCGACGTCGTTGCTAGGACTGCGATAGTAGCAGTTGATGAAACACTGCTTACGCCTATAATTGGGCACAAAGGACACCCAGATGTAGCAGTAGATCTCGACGATTACGTCCAAGTGGTTTGGGATGATACACGTGGAGGTAAGGTAGAGATGGTAGTCCCAATCGATACTTCAGGTTCAATGAATGCAGAATGGGCAGACATGTGCGCTGTATTTTATGGAGGATCATTTGCTAGCGGCTATAATTTCGAAGGTCTGAAACCAATGCTTGAGAGAGCAAACATGACTGTTTATGAGACACTTTACGCATTGAGTGGTAATTGGCCATCCGCTGCAACTAGTGGAAACTGTGCCGCTGCTTATTCGACGGGCGGCAGTGGAAACCAAGGCCCGAGAACAACGGCTTTAGGATTACAACCAAATGATGATTCAGGAGGTATACGTGAATTAACAGAAGTTGTGTATTCGAATGGAGCTATAGATCTTCCAACAGATGGAGGGTATTACAGTGAATTTTGGGGCCCCGCATCGACTTGGGCTTGTTTCTCTTGGCACGACAATTTAGGAAACGTACCAGGTAACCCGCCAACAATGCTAGATCATAAATGGAATCCCAATGCAACAAAAATTGTGATACCGATTTCTGATGAAGGACCATATGGTGGAGACCCTGCAGGAGATTCCGATGACACTCAATCGATATTAGAGGCGCATAATGCATGCGTTAATGCGGGAATTATCCCGATTCCACTAATGGCTGCAGGATTCGGCAGTGGCTCTACTGAGGTAGGATCTCACATGATGGATTTAGCGCAATGCCCTAATGGTTTTACAAGCCTTAATTCTAGAACATGTAGCGGCGCGACATTAGCACTTACTAATGCTGAAGGTATGATGTACAGTTTCCCAACAGGTTCAGCTAATCAAGCAGAAATGCAATTAATGGTTGAGGCATTAGTTTATCTTTCAACTAATAATTCTAGAGAGATTTTCCTTACAGTACTTGATCCTCTTGGCCTATTAGAATCTCCTTCTCCTGGTTGGAGTAAAGGTGACTCGGGTACTTTTGCAGATGAGAATACAGATTCATATTATGAAGATTTAGGGGCTTCACCAGATGCACTTGGCTATGGGCATTTAGTAGTCGTTAACGACACTAGGATTACATTAAACGATGCATATAGTTTACATCCGGCAATTGCAATCGACAATTCTGGAAATACTCATTTAACTTGGATGGACGGCAGAGCTTATGGTTTCGATATTGATGTAAATTATGAAATCTATTATACACGTTTGAGATTAAGTTCTGCAGGTGCATGGGATGGTGTCAGTGAAGGACTCCCTTCCTTTGCCATAAAACAAATCGCAGATGCTGCAATATCTAATGTTGAAGGTTATGAGGGCATAGCTCCTGACAGGCCATTTAGTGCAAACTCACACATGCCTTCCATACTAACGGATTCGTTCGATAATGTCCATTTGACATGGCTTGATAATTATAATGGAACACAGGGAGAAACGCTAATGTATTCACGTTTGAATCATACAAATAATGACTATCCTTCAGGTTTCCCACTTAATTCAATAGCATCTTCTATCTTCGACCCATGGGAATTAATTCCAATTACTGAATGGCAATCCGATAAATTAGGTCCGAATTCGCCAGCCCTTCCAGAACTAGGTCAACCGCCTGCTTTTGCTAATGATATGGGGAGTGGAGCACATGTCGGTTGGTCAGATACAAACAAATGCAGTGATGAAAACAATGGCGGTTCTTACACATTATGTTATGTTCACATTTTAACTGGATTAGTAGACGTATCTCTGTCTGATACTGAGACGTTTTATCACACTATAGAGCCAAGTGAACAAACCACATACAATATGACAATTTCTAATCCAACGCCAGGTCCAGCGGATTTAGTTGCAGATATATTTTCATTAGCAATTGAGGGTGTACCAACAAATTGGAGTGCCAGCATATTCTTCGCTAGTAATCATACCCCAATTTTTGATTCCACACCAGTATCTCTTCAGGGCGGAGAGGCTATTTCGTTGTATATGAGGGTACGCGCACCAACAATTTACCAAGCGAACGAAGATGAGTTGGCTTCAATTAAAGTGGCAGCAATTTCATACAAAGATCCAGCGATAAGAGACGAAGCGATAACGTTGACTCTGATGGATGTTGTTCATGGTATTGAATTAGACACGAGCCACTTCCAAGCTGACGTTGAACAAGGTCAGCAAGCGACATTTTCAATTTCTATAACAAATACAGGAAATGTATACGATACCTTTGCTTTCTACGATCCAACTACTTTGGAAGGGCAAACAGAATGGGCATTACCTTTCGGTTGGGGGATTACCTTCCCTACTTCACTATCTTTAGATCCCGGTCAGTCAATGACTAGAAATTTACAGATAGATGTACCCACGTCACAAGAACCAGGGACCTTTGTTGTATATCTGAAGGGCTGGTCGACCGGGGAACCTGTGTTGTCAGTAGACAAAGGTACTTTTGATATTCTTGAATTATGGGTAAACGTCTCAATTAAGAGTACTGGAAATATTGTATTTGAATTAGGAGACACAACTCAGTATGTATTGCCAGGTGAATGTTCTGAATTCGAAATTGATGTAACAAAGCATTTTACCCCTGGTCATTTAGTATTCACGACACCAGGAGGTCCTGATGAGAAGCCTGAGGAAGTCTCCGAACAAACATGGAGATTTGATCATTGGACGGTAAATTTAGACTTTTCAGAAGCCCCCGGGGGAAATAGTATTCCACAGGATTCACCTAGATATTGGTCTGTGGTTGATATGCCCTACAAGGTAACTGCAGAAATGTGCGCTCCATACAATGCAACAGCGGGAATAGGTGATTCTGTAACTGTTAAAGCGACTTTAGATGGCGCTCCAAAGGTTAGGGATTCTGTTGTTTTAGTCACAAATGTCATACAAAGATATGATTTAGATGCCACAACTGAAACCATACTCTCTCTGTACCCCGGGCAAGAATATCAGCTTGATACTACAATAGAGAATACAGGTAATGGAGCAGACCGTTATGATATGGCTATTAGTTCAATAACCGATCAAGATGGTAATTCAGACGTTTGGGATATTGTAATTCCACGTATATTATTCGAGGAATTAGATCGCGATGAAGCTCAACAAATTCCAATTATGATAAATGTCCCAGAACAAACATTAGCAGGGCAATACACTGTAGTAATCGAGATACTTAGTGAAGAAACTTTCGAAGGAAGTAAAATTAGAGATTTAGTTACTCTGCAAATCGAGGTAGTCGAGTTCCATGATATGAGAATAACCATCGATCCAACGGTTGAGAGTCGAATAAAGACAACAGCTCCTGGAAGAGTAGTTAGATTTACAATGAATGTGACTAATTTCGGAAACGTAGCAGATCAGCCTACAGTACACAATCATACTGTTGATGGATCTGGTTGGGACACGGCCCCAGGGCTCAATACTCTTAGTACATGGAATATTCAATATGCACTATTGGAAGGATTCGGTTCCGAATACCCAATAGAGCGACCATGCGTAGTACTTATGGCTGGTGACCCAGAACCAACAAATGGATGTTTTAGATCTTATGAGGGGCGAATAACATTGCCTGAAATGCCTTCATACACTACATTACAACTAGTTGCAATAGTGACAATAGATCCTTCAGCTGCATTAGCAGATAGGGAAATCGGAATAAAATTAAAATCAAGTTTCGGTGATTCCGAAGCCGGTGGAGATTTCGATGAAACCCCAATTTGGACAGACTCTTGTACAATTGATATGAATGAAGATGGATTCCCTGATAATTACCGCCCGAATTGTGATACCAACGAACAAGTCTTAGAATTAAGATTAAGGGCACCTGATTTGCGTATTCAACGAACTATCGTAGGAGATACAAAAGGAAAAATTGGTGATATGTTACCTGTCAGTGTCGAGATCGTAAATGAGGGTAACTCCCATGCTACAGATATTAACATTATTTTATGTGTTGATCAATCAGTTAGTTCGATAAAGAAGAATGGTTGTGATGAATCTAATGTTGTATATCGCCAATTAATCGAAGCAATAATGCCAACATCAGATGGAGATTCACCGCCTCTTATTACTCTGTTATATTTAGTTGAAGCAGGAACGCACGAGGTTGTAGTCGTAGTTGATCCAGACAACATAATTGTAGAAACGGACGAACGTAATAATTACGAATCTGTTGGAGACATGGGTTCAAATTATGGCGCACTTGACGTTGGAGTCGAAATTATTGCCACTTATTCAGTGCCTGCAATAATTCTAGGTGCAACATTTGCTTTGATTTCCGTAGCTGGAGTAGTTATGTATGGCCGAAGGATGGAAGCATTGGATAGTTTTGCTGAAAAGAGCAGTATGTTATCAAATCAAGACGACGATTCAGACTTGGAATTCTAATCGAAACAAAAGAAGAAAAGAATTAGCTAATATTAATTAGCGAACTAGCCACCAAGGCAGCGGTGTGTCTTTATTGATGGAAACGAAATTATTTCCGTTAGTTACGAAATCTTTCATTAGACGATCTCGTATATTTTCCATTATTTCGTGTGCATCAGAAGGTTGGATCCGTATATTTTGTGAAAAAACATCCAAATCCAAAGGTCTCCGCGGATGTGTCATCATTTCTCTAGCCATTATCCTCTCTTCATAAGATTTAGAATTTTCAGATACTCCTTTAGAGGCTTTATTCATAACTTGTTGATGTAGAGCAATTATAGCATCCCTTTGATCATCAATTTTTTCCAAGACCAAGTCTAATTGAGAAAGTAGATTCATTGCTTCTGACATTGGTAATTTCCTCCTCGTACCTAGGCGGTCAATTAATGAATCAAGTTCAGCTGGTAATTTATTAGATAATCTCATTGGACCACCAGCAGGCATCTGTCTATGCTCTGCCCTGAATAAATCTGGCCCTAGATCAAGTCTCAAAGAAAACGATTGATTTACTTTATACATCTTTTTAGGCGGCCCACCCTTTTCCGACGGAACCGTTTGAGAATCGATAAAACCGGCTTTTTCCAATATTTTTACATGTTTCATAACAGCCTGTTGACTTATTTCTAGTAGTTCAGAAAGTTGCAATGGGTAATGTGGTTCCTTAACTAAATGCCTAAGAATATCTCTTCTTGCTCGATTTTCAAGAATATCTATGGCCTCATCAAAGTCCACCATTACTTACCAACCCGGAGTTGGGTAGTGGGCTGACATCTAAAAACCCAACTTATATCGTTCATATCTAATTCAGATGGAAATTACTGACCTTTATCCCATTTTTTCCAATTTTCAGATTCTTCTTCCGAGCTATCGGCTTCTTCATTTTTCAATTCAGGAACCACATGATATTTTTCTTCAGGGCTCTCCAGTTTAATATTCTCACTAGAAATAAATGGCTCAGGAATCTCCTTCTCTACAGTCAAATTATGTTTCTTAAATAATTCATCTGTTGTCATGATATTTTCTCGTATTATGATATTTTTTTCCGGGGTTCGTTTCCCTCTTCTCCATAATATCAATGCTCCAATTAAAGTAATAATACCCAGAGGAAAGCCTAAGCAACAGCTAATCATAGAAATCAGAATCCACCCATCTGATAACAAACTTGATTGAATCTTAAAATCATCAATTAACCAAAGCGTAGTATTTCCTTCATTTACTATACTGTATTCCCCATCATCTCTTATTTCAAAAACCCTAATAGGATCATAAATTAAATTTCCCTGAGAGTCAGGTCTCTTATTGATGGACTCAATTAAGCCTGGTTTTTGCCCTTCTATTTCTACTCCTCCTATGTCAGTTAATTTTAGTTCAGGAGACGAATCGTTACCATCTATTCTGAGAGCCATATAGTATCCAATTGTAGATAAATCTACATTTCCTTGCTCTCCAGCTTCTAATTTAATAATATAATTTTCTTCATTATCTATATCCATTTTATCAATGATATTCTCAGTTGATTTCCAATAAGAGGTTACAAATACTAAAATTAGAACTAAGGAAATAGCAGTCAATCGCTTAATCCACAGTTTTGCACGCGCCTCCATAATTAGAAGCAACGGGTATTATCATTTCACATTTGGCTATCAATAGGCTAAACCGATATCAGCCAATTTCTCTGGAAGATAAGTATCAGTTACGAAATCAAGTCCATATTTGGCGAGAGATTGCTGTTCTGCCTTTTTACCAATTTCTTTCATTAAATTTATTTGATCTTTCCAATATCCAGTATTAAATCTAGGGTCAGTTAATTCTGAGTCTAATGCGCCTAAGTCTTGCTTAGTCAATTCATCACTAGGTAAATCATATGCCAAAATATCATCAGCTGTAATTCCTAAATATGTTGCTTCTTTTGTTGCTAGATATTCCGAAATATGAGCAGTTTTAATAGCCCCATATGCAATACTTGCAAATATTCTAAATGACCAAGGGTCACAATCAGCGAATACAAGTATTGGTTTATTCCACTCTTGACTCATTCTTTTCATGATTCTTCTTGTAGATCTTGCTGGCTGACCCTTTAGATGAATTAGGGCACATCTAGCTTCTTCATCGAATCCATTTTCTACAAGTCTGTCGAACATCCCTCCTGTTTCGATAGCCATTATAAAATCAACATCTTCATCTATCAAGGTCAATTTTTCTGACTCAACATTATATGGCACTCCATATCCTGAATCACCCACATCGTCTCTACAATTTATCCTCATCCAATCTCCCTTTCGGTTTCTTTCTTCAAAGGTGACGTTACCAATTATTCTAGCACCATCTTCTTCCGGTCTTAGTTTGAAATCTTCTCGTAGGCATTTTGTAACAATTTCCAAATCTTCAGCCAAATTATTACTTTCATTTTGCGAACCAAATTTACCGTGCCCCCACCCTTCACTGATGTAGTACATCTCTCTTAAGGTAGAAGATTTACCAGAGTCAATCATTTGTTCAATAAATTCAGTGACATGCAAAGAACGTAGTAATTGTCTGGCCGAACCTAAACTAGTTGCATCTCTTGTGCTCTTTTTCTTACCATATTTATAGACTCCTAATTTATTATCAAAACCAATATTTGTTTTCGCTCTAACTGGTAAAGTCATAGATGGAGGGACTCCCCTTTCCATCTTATTATGCATCTCTGCCGCTATTCCTTTCAAAGCCTCTTTAACTTCCATTTTTGACTTTCTTTGACCAATCTTACTCATACTTCTTCCTCCTCAAATTTGCTAAAAATATCTATTTTTTCTAGATCGGCATCACTATCAGTAATTACTTGTGCAACCTTTTCTTCAGTAATATCATAAGGAATATTATTTACTTCATGGATTTCTTTTCGTACGGCACTCAATGCCTCAGTCTTACGAATTTCTTCTAGTATTTTCTCATCTATTTTCGTAGCTCCAATGATATCCCCGTTACCTCTGAAAAACACATCTGTATCTGTCCAGTCACCTTTACTAAGTCCTGAAAGCGCTATACGAATAGTTGTTGATGTACCAGGATTCAAAGTATCTAAACGCCAAGCCCAGATTCCTCTCGCCTCTTTTCTTCCTCCATTTGAATTTTCTACAATTGAAACCATATCACTTTCTGGCCATTTAAGCAGTATTGTATACGCTCTGGCCCTAGCAGTATAATTGAAAATTTTAATTGAACAAGTAGCCAGTTTTTTCTCTTTGTCCCACCCTAACTCTTCTTCACAGAACACCGCATTCATGATTTGAGTTATCACGGGAGCCAGATCTGGTTCTTCCCTCCCTAATATCTTCGAGGTTTTCTTTGCGATTTCAGGTAATATAACATTAACCAATTCGAATTTCTCTCTCGCCTTCTTTCTTTGAGTATTTTTCTTTAGATGATTTTTCAAACCTCTCCCTACTTCCAAAAGACCTTTCCTAATTTCAGCAGAAACTTCTTCGTTATCTGAGACAGCTTCTTTCGCCTCACTAGTAAATTGAACATTAGTTGAGGCCAAATGTATCAATACTGCCGCCGCACCTTTAGGTAAGCCCTTTCCACCTGGGTGATCTAGTCCATATTGCTTCCAATTAATAGACTCAATTGCTTTGGTTAATGCACATCCTCCTTGTTGATACATTAGAGGAACTCTATTGGCAAATCTTAGTACTTCGATGGGTCCTTCTGCGGACAAATCTCCTCCAAAAACAAGACCTACTTCAATTTGAAATGGGTTTCCTTGACTAACTGTAGGTAACCTTGTAACTGTAGATGCGAATCTTGAATCAATAGCTTTCGACAAGCCTTTTTTAATCAATAAATCATCTATTGGCGATAAACAATCTGTTGGTGGGGGTAAGAGTTTTATTTTCTGAAAAGCATCAACTAGTTTTTTTGCATCTTCAGAACTAATTCTTTTAGGATTTCTAACTTCTTCTATTTCAGATGACGACAATAGTTCTTTAGCGGCCCTCATGCTTACTCCTGAGAAATTATGCCTCAGAAATGAAGTCATTCTTTTCTCTTCAGATTCCCTCAACATTCGTTGCAAAGTCCCTAATTGAATCCCGTGAGGATGCGGTTTTATTTCTTCTACAACTCTCGGTAACCTTTCACTTGTTCTAATCCACCTTGCTTCCTCTATTATTTCACCATCTCTATCTTTGACAGTGAGGGAAATTGTCGCATGCGGATTAACTATCGACGTCATTCTTAGATATTGGAATACAGACTGTTTTCCACGTTGATATTTTGCTTTCATTATAGTTGCAATTTTCAATCCATGAACCACTTCTTCCCCAGTATTTTGATCTATCCAAATTTCGCGCCTTTCTTTAGATTTGATAGCTTTATTCTTCCTAGTATCTAGACCCAACTCCACAAAAACAGCCGATGAATCGTTTTTTATCTTTGATATCACTCGTGTTTTAGCCCCTGTAGTTAATTGAGAATACATCACTACACCAGTAATTCCTATACCTTGTTGCCCTCTAGTTTGCCTTATTGCATGAAATCTAGAGCCCAACAAAAATTTACCGAATACATTTTCTATAGCATCCCGCGGAATACCCGGGCCATTATCTTGCGAAATTAATTCTATATCGTCACCCTTTAGTCTGTTAATTTTAACATTTATTTCAGGAAGAATTCTTGCTTCTTCACAAGCATCTAATGAATTGTCAACAGCTTCTTTAACCGCTGTGATTAATGATCTTTGTAGAGAATCAAATCCTAAGAAGTGTTTGTTTTTCTCAAAAAACTCACTCACGGCAATTTGTTTTTGTTTACTAGAAATATCGCGTGCATCTACCATTTCAATCTCTCCACTTGGTCCTCCCATGTCCTAATGACCTGGGGCCAACTTGTGATGAACGATGCCGAACTCCTTGGGCTATTGAAGGATGCGCTTAGAATTAGGACGAAAGACTATATTTTTGATGATTATAGCATCGTCATGATAGAGCAGATAGTTGATTTTGCACATGGTGAGATAGTTGCCTACTTCGGAATGATACTTATTTTGAGTGCGTTTTTTTTAGAGACAAGAGATATTTTAGAGAGCAAGGCTCCAACATACCTTATTCTGATGGCATCTGGTTCTGGTCTTCTAGCAATAAGGGCATATCTCATTTCAGAGTGGGCATTCTTAATTTTGGAAGTAGCATGGTTCGCAGCAGCAGTTATGGGAATATTGGCATTAAGAAAATAACTCAGGATCCCATGCTGTAATTTGTCCAGTAAAGGCGCTGGCCATAACAGTTAGAGGACTTGCAAGGTATAGTTTCCCCGGCCCCGATCTACCTTGGAAATTACGATTTATAGCAGAGATTGAAACTTGTTCATCATTGTCGCTGACACCAGGGCCAGCGCCAATACATGCACCACAACCGGGATCGATTAATTTAATTCCAGCCTTTTCGAACATGTCCGTCCATCCATTTTTTTCAGATAGATCTTTAACTGTTTTTGAACCAAATTGAATATAACATTCTACTCCATCTGCTACTTTTAATCCAGCATCAAGGGCCGCTTTTGTAACTTTAGCATAGTACGCGAAATCATCATCTTTACCAGCAGTACAAGATCCTGCATAGGCTATATCGATATTAACTACTCCTAAATCTTTGATATAAGCTCCATTTGTAGGGTCCGACGGTATCCCCTTATCTGGATCTCCCGGATGAGCCACCATGGGTTGAATATCATCTAAGTTAATGTCATGTATGCCTCCATCATATTTTGCATCCTTATCGGCAAAAACAAATGAATTATAGATTTCTTCCCTGGTCAAACCTTGTCTTCTTTTCATTAACCATTCAATCGTCAAATCATCCGGGTCGCAAATACCAGTTTTAGCACTGCATTCTGTAGCCATATTACACAAAGTCGCTCTTTCATCCATTGAAAGGCTAGAGAGGCCCGGGCCACCGAATTCCATACTACGATCTAATGTTTCAGAATTAGCCGCATATTTCCATAAAATATGTAATATTACATCTTTTGCTGTGCAACCAGGATCCAAACGCCCCACCAGATTAAATCTGATACTCTCAGGAACCTTCACGAATGCGAATTGATTATGAATCAAATTTGCATATTCTGTAGATCCTACGCCATAAGTTAGAGCATTACTGGCTCCTCCCATGCAGGTGTGGCTGTCAGTTGCCTGAATAAAATCTCCAACATCGATAAATTCTTCTCTGGCTACTTGATGGCAAATCCCTGGAGAAACTCCATTCACTGCCGAATAGTCTCTAACTCCAGTATGTTTCTGAAATGTATTTTGTAAATCTCTCAGTGTTTGAATTTTGTCTTTAAATTTTCCAAATCTAGGCACGCCAGTCGCATATAACAAATGGTCTTCGAATACTGCGAATTTTGGCGGATTTGGTATTGAATAATTATCTCCATACTCTATTTTCAAAAATTCATGAACTTGGGCTGTAGTGAATTCATGAGAATAGCCTCCATCTACAGATGCTAGAACAGCATCTCCTGGTTTCAGATATCCCCTGCCTTTATCTTTGGAGATTAATTTATTAGAAATTATTTTTTCTGCAATTGTCATTGGATGTGGTATTTTGTTAACCTCTGGAAGTTTTATTTTATTAGATTTTAATTCTTTTGCAAAAGGAAAGATCCCACCCTTTTCTAATATTAATTTAGTTACGGGGTCGTATTTCTCTGTAAACTCATGTAGGTCGATACTTTCTCCATTTTGTAATCTTTTTAATATATCATGATCGCCCATTAATTGGCCAAGATTAATATTATTTCTTTCATGTATAGGCGCAAATGATGCCGCAATAACAATTTTTATCCCAGACCATTTTTCACATTGAGGGGCCGTTTCTCTACTGGACCCCGTTCCTTTTCTATGTCCCGAGACTATTACCTCAAACCCTCCATCTATGAGTGCCCGCGACTCAAAAACACGCCTCCCCTCGTGTAATAACCCTGCATATGCATTTTCTGCGATTTTAGCTGGGTCATAATCAAAACAGACCCATGCTGGCGTCATGACATCTGTATTGATGTCATCCAATAAATCATCAATAGTTAAATCCTCCATTCTCAGATTTAATCCTTCATACAATTGCCTTTGTATAAGTCGCAGGTCTTTTGTCAAAAATAATACTCTCTTCTGGGAATTTAGAGAAATTTTCGATGTTGGCCACCTTTCTTCACTCATGCATAACTCCCCAAACATACCTGCCAAACTCAGCTAATATATCACCATTCTCAATTTTTTACTTCCAAGAAAATTATATTTTAACAACTTTTTAATTCTTCATCAATATGTTAACCTTAAATAACATCGTCATTCGGGATATTTTACCTTTCCTAGGAAAGAGGATGTGATGGGATGGCAGATTATCTTGTAGAAGACACCGTAAAATGTGACGAATGTGGAAGCCGTAATCTAAATCGAGACGAATCTCGCGGAGAGGTCGTTTGTGAAGACTGTGGGTTGGTGCTTGAAGACAAAGTAATCGATCAAGGCGCAGAATGGCGTGTTTTCAGTCCAGAACAAGGAGATCAGAGGGCACGTACAGGGGCCCCAATGACTGTAATGCTACACGACAAAGGCCTCTCGACAGATATTGATTGGCAAAATAAAGATTATTCAGGTAAATCAATTTCATCACGTTACAGATCACAGTTTTATCGAATGAGAAAATGGCAAAAAAGATCAAGAGTTAGCAATGCAACTGAGAGAAACCTTGCAATGGCTCTAGCAGAGCTAGATAGGATGGCAAGCCGTCTAGATTTACCTAAGTCGATTCGAGAGTCTGCTGCTGTTAATTACAAGAAAGCAGTTGAAGCTAGACTGATTCGTGGTCGTTCAATTGAAGGTGTAGCCGCTGCTTCATTGTATGCCGCATGCAGACAATGTCAAAATCCGAGAACATTAGATGAGATAGGCGAAGCAAGTCGTACAGGTAGAAAAGAAATAGGTAGAACATATCGTTTCATGGTCCGCGAATTAAAAATGAAGATACCTCCAACTAAGCCTGAAGATTATATTCCAAGATTTTGTTCCGGTCTCGATCTAGATGCTGAAGTACAATCAAAAGCATATGAATTAATTGCCGCAGCCCAAGAAAAAGAATTAACCAGTGGTCGAGGACCAACCGGTATCGCTGCCTCAATCATTTACATTGCTAGTGTTTTATGCGGTAAACGTAGAACCCAAAGAGAAGTAGCAGAGGTTGCCGGAGTAACCGAAGTAACAATCAGAAATAGATACAAGGAATTAATTCAAAATCTGAATATCGAACTTGAAATATAATTCGGTGACATAATGGCACGACGAGAGGCAAAGGCCCTCGTTAGGGAAATTTGCAACAATCTTTTGATAGAATCAATTAGTCTATCATTTGATTTCCTCCCTCTACCAAACCCTCCTCTAGAGTTTCCAGATTTTCCTGCGAGACCTCCTACAGAGTTATCAAAAATAATCCAGCAAGCCTTGGGAATATCTTCAGTTGATACAGCCGGATTTCTTTATCGTTTAGAACAAGTAATTGAAAAAGAGGAACCAGATTTTGTAAAACGGCATATAGATCCAGATAGAGAACGCGAAAAATGGTTAACGAAACATTCTGAAATGATTGCAGAACAGATCTTGATACTTCAAATAAAAGATTGGTTTTATTCAGCACTGGATGAAAATTCTCCCGATACAGATCGTTGGTATCTTGCTATTAGTGTATTTATAGGCTTAATTTTGAGAGGCAGTGAGATTACAGAAGCCCAGTGCTTCCCACTATTCAATTCAATAATAATTGCACGTCAACCAGGGAACCTTTCAATCAAATCAACCGGCCCCCATCATATTTCTTGGAATGGGGAAACTGGAGGCAATTTCACCGAAGAAATAGCTCACCCTAGCGGGGTTCTGGCAGCAAATTCAATTTTAGACATAGTAGAATTATACGAGATAGATCATCGAACGGTATTACCATATTGGCTTGAAAGATTATCTGTAGGGGGGCATATTTCTAATCTACTAAATATCCCTGCAAGGTTACAAAATCTAGTATTAGATAGCAATGAACATGCATCTGAAAATTTAGTGATGTCAGCAATTTTACTATTTCCACACCACTCTGAAGAGTCTAAAGAAATATTATTTGAGATATGTAATAGTGAACAGATTTTATTGAGAAGAAATCTAGCCTCTAATTTGTCAAGAATAGGCTCTGAAGATTATAAATTCACTCAAATACTATTAGAAAAGTTACTCAATGACAAAGATTCTGATACAAGAGTCCTCTCTACAAGTTATTTAGGTACCCTAGCTCGTTTAGAAAAATATACTTTTATTTCACTGGCAAAGACAATTTTTCAGAATGAAGATACTAGAATGATTCAGAGGCTGATAGAATCAGGAATTAGGCATTATCTTTCTATGAATCCAGATGATGATGATAGTTTGATCCCTATTGCATGGGTCTCATGTAATTCTGAGTCGAAATCGAAATTATCTGGTATGCTAATTGAATTAGCAAAAATAAATCAACAATCGTTTGTAAAAATATCTTCAAATATCTTCGACTTAAGTCCAGATTCACATGATGAATTATTTAATAGAATAAACTTCAGAAACAAAAAACTTGGTTCTTTGATCAAGAACAACCAGTAGTCGCGCCACACGCGTTACACTTCAAACAGGTCCCATTACGAACCATTTGGCTGCTCCCGCAGTCGGTGCAGACATCTCCTGTAAAGCCATTTTCTCTTGCAACTCTTCTCGTTTTAGTAGCAGAATCTTCTACCTTTTCAAAAGCACCAAGAGTTTGTTGTACCTCTCTGATTTCTCCTTTGTTTCGGACTACACCATCTTCAGTAATTTCAGGTCTACTTATTGAATATGGATCTAAATCTTCTTGTGAAACGTGAGCTAAATCATGCCTACCAAGATATCTTATCGCTAATTCTCTGAATATATAATCGACTATACTAGATGACATTTTTACACGGCCACTTCCGCCCATAACCATGCCACTAGGTTCGAATTTTTGGAACGTGAACGAGTTAACAAACGCATCTAATGGCACTCCATGTTGAAGTCCTAGAGATACAGCGATTGCAAATTGGTTCAGCATAGATCGCCATGCAGCACCTTCTTTCGATGTAGTTAACATAATTTCTCCGAGCCTTCCATCTTCGTAAGAACTATGATTTAGATATACGGTGTGCCCACCTACTTTAGCCTTCATCCTGCCTCCTTCACAATTATCTGGCAAAGGCCTCCTTGAAGCGATATAGTCATGCACCATCGATTCTGCAAGGGGTTGAGCTTTTACTTCAGGAAGAGGTAAAGCTTCAACAACCTGTTCAACCATTTTCTGCACTATGGCCACTTCTTCATTATCTTCTTCTTGTAGAGCACTTGAATCAACTAATTGATTCATTAATGGCTGAGATAGCTTCGAGCCATCTCTATAAACTGCACACGCTTTTATCATAGTTGAGAAACTTAAATCATAAGCCTCTTTAATTTCCGATACAGTTGAATTCGAAGGCATATTAATTGTTTTAGAAATAGCTCCAGAAATGAACGGTTGTGCCGCGGCCATCATGTGTACGTGTGCTGGCCAATCAATAGAGCGCACACCATATTTTCCGCCTGGTGTTGCACAATCGAAAACTGCCAAGTGTTCATCCTTTAGGCCAGGAGCACCTTCGATAGTCCCTCTTCCTAGAACATAGTCATTTGCCTCATTTATTTGTTCGGAGGATAGTCCTAGAGAACCAAGAACATCGAAGAAATCATCGTTAAATTCGTCCTGACTCATTCCAAGTGCGCCCATACATAATTCCTTACCAAGTATGCTCGGTGAAAAGGCAGATCTTATATCAAACACATCAGGTAATTTAGTTTCAATATTCTTAATCTGTGCTTTAGAAAATCCAAACGCATCTAATTTTTCCATAGATAGATGAGGGCAGCCAATCAAAGTTTTTGTTCCCATTACGAATTCTTCAATATTCTTCGTCTGTTTATCAGAATAGCCTAATCTCTTAAGAGCCATAGTTACGCCTTTGTTGATAATCCTAAGTGATCCTCCACCGGCTAGTGTTTTGTATTGTACTAGAGAAAATTGTGGCTCAACTCCTGTAGTATCACAACCCATCACAAGTCCAATGGTACCGGTTGGGGCGATTACAGTCGTCTGCGCATTTCTATAGCCATGTTCTTCGCCTTCTCTTAATGCTCGATCCCATGCTTCTCTTGCAGCAATAAGTAAATCTTGGGGGCATTTCTTTGAGTTTATTCCTCTTGGTTTTATTGTTAAACCTTCATATTCAGATTCAGGAGCATCATATGCTGCTCTTCTATGATTTCTCATAACTTTTAGCATATGTTCTGAATTTCTTTCATAATCTGGATAAGGCCCCAATATTGATGCAATTTCTGCACTTGTTGCATATGACTCTCCGCACATAATAGCAGTTAGAGCCCCGCAAATCGCATATGCTCTTTCGTCGTCATATGGTATTCCCATATGCATTAAAAGTGAGCCAATATTGCAGTAACCAAGTCCCAAGGTTCGATAATCGTAGGATTTCTGAGCAATTTCTGCAGATGGGAATTGCGCCATTAATACACTAATTTCTAAAGTGGCTGTCCAGAGTCTAACACTATGCTTGAAATCTTCAATTTGGAATGTTTGATTATCTAAGTCATAATAATGTAGTAAATTTATACTGGCTAAGTTACAAGCAGTATCGTCAAGGAACATATATTCTGAACAAGGATTTGAACCGTTTATTCTCCCACCTTCTGGGCAAGTATGCCATTCATTGATTGTAGTATCAAATTGAACGCCTGGATCAGCGCAAGCCCATGCTGTATATGCGATTTTATCCCATAATTCTCCAGCATCCAGGACTTTACATGCAGCAGGCTCACGATCTTCTTCGGCCGCTTTATCTTTCTCAGTTCTCCATACTAGATTCCAGTTTTCACCATTCTTTACAGCATCCATAAAAGAATTTGGGACTCTTACAGAGTTGTTGCTATTTTGCCCAGAAACGGACATATATGCTTCTCCTTGCCAATCGGTATCAAAACATTCGAAATCAACACCTTTCCAGCCTTGTTTAGCCAAATCTAAGATTCTTTGAATATGGGGCTGAGGGACACTATCTCTAATTGCCCTAACAATAGCTTTCCTTAGTGCGAGATTTTGAGACTGATCAAGTCTATTATCATCATCTTCATGTGCCCAAATTGATTCCATCAATGAATTTGCATGCTTCTGTAATATATTGGACCCAATAACTAACGCTGAAACTTTTTCTTCTTCACTAGATTTCCAATCAATGTATTCTTCAATATCTGGATGATCTAAATCCAAAGTTACCATTTTCGCAGCTCTACGAGTAGTTCCTCCAGATTTTATCGCACCGGCAGCTCTATCTCCAATCTTTAGGAATGAAAGTAGCCCAGATGAGCTTCCACCTCCAGAAAGCGGTTCTCCCGCCCCTCGAATATTCGAGAAATTCGAACCAGTCCCTGACCCAAATTTGAAAAGAAGTGCTTCACGATTCCATAACCCCATAATTGAACTAGTTCCACCAACTAAAGAATCACTTACTGATTGGATAAAGCAGGCGTGAGGCTGAGGGTGTTCATATGCATTTTCAGATAGGCATAATTCGCCTGTAGAAGGATCGACGTAATGATGTCCTTGTGCTGGCCCTTCAATTCCGTATGCCCAATTTAGGCCAGTATTAAACCACTGAGGACTATTTGGCGCCGATCTTTGACTAGATATCAAGTAGCACATTTCATCAAAGTATGCCCGTGCATCTACTTCGCTAGCAAAATATCCATACTTATATCCCCAATATGTCCATGTCCCTGCCAATCTTCTAAACAGATTCTTACCGTGGATTTCTCCAGTATACCTGTCATCCGCGTCTAATGTTTGTAATTTCTCATGATCGGGTTCGCTACGTTGTAGCCAGACAGGAATGCCGTCTTCCGCCACCTTGCGCAGATAAACCGGCACTCCTGCTTTTCTCAGATACTTCTGAGCGGCAATTTTTCCGGGCACTCCTTCAAATCCCGAGGGAAACTCAACACCTTTTATGGAATCAGCCATTGTTCCATCTGGATTTCTTATTTCAACATCCATAGAGATCCAAGTGAATAAATCGAAAGGATCTTCTCCAGCAGTAGTAAATCTTCTTTCAACAACCATTCCATTGTCATTAATTCCATGGTTTTCTATTGATTTAGATTTATCTTTTATTTTAGTTTGCATACTATCACAATCCTCCCCTATTTTGTCTCGATAATGGCTTATCCGGCTAAAGGGAATTCTCCTTCCGAATAGAGGGTGTTTAATACTTGAGGAAAGGCTCTCTATATTTGTGCCATTTTTATTATCTAATATAGTAAACGGTAAACAAAGAAATAATGTAAATTTCGCATTTTATTCCCTTAAATCCAGACTCCAATCTAATGTAGCGCCAGATCTTGTTATCATTACTCCGACGGAGCAATATTTCTCATGGCTTTGCGCGATTAATCTTCTTACAAGTTTTTCCGGAACATCTCCTTCAACAATATATTTCATTCTGACAGCAGTGAAAACCTTCGGCCTCTCGGGTGCTCTATCAGATTCTAGTTCAATCCACATAGCCCTAACATTTTCCATTCTATGCTTCAACCCATCAATTACATCAATCAGTGAACAGGCTCCATGCGCTTGTAGGACTATTTGCATTGGATTTGCAGCAGTATCGCTATGAAAATGAGTAATCTTTCCACTTTCAGTTTCACCTTCTATTTCCTCTCCCGTCGTCCACCTAACAATCCCTTTCATCCAAGCGCCCTCTTGTTATGGCAGAAGGGTTGGCTTCATCAATGGGTGGTAACTGCCCCCTCTGAGAGCAATGACCATTGGCGCAGATATTTCAATCCAAAATGGCAAATTAATAGTCCCTGATGAGCCTTTAGTTCATTATATTGAAGGCGATGGCATCGGAGTCGATATCACTCCAGTAATGATAAATGTCGTGAATTCAGCTGTAGAAAAGGCATATTCTAATTCAAAAAAAATTCATTGGAATGAAGTATATGCAGGACAGAAAGCATTTGATATGACTGGAGAATGGCTACCTAACGAAACATTAGATGCTATGAGGACAGGTTTAGTTTCTATCAAAGGCCCATTAACGACACCAGTAGGTGGCGGAATTAGAAGTTTAAATGTCGCATTACGTCAAAAATTAGATCTTTTCGCTTGTGTGCGTCCAGTAAGGTGGTATGAAGGCACACCTAGTCCAGTTAGAAGACCGCAAGATGTAGATATGATAATTTTCCGTGAAAATAGTGAGGATGTATATGCAGGTATTGAGTGGGAAGCAGGAAGTCCAGAAGTCGATAAAGTAATAAATTTCCTTCAGGAAGAAATGGGAGTTACTAAAATTCGATTTCCCGATACTAGCGGAATAGGAATTAAGCCAATTAGTAGTGAAGGAACTTCTAGGATAGTTAGAGCAGCAATTAATTATGCGATCGATCAAGATAAACCAAGTGTAACTATAGTTCATAAAGGAAATATTATGAAATTTACCGAAGGTGGATTTAGGGACTGGGGATATCAATTAGCTAAAGATGAATTTGGTGCTACAGAACTAGATGGCGGCCCTTGGTGCACTATGACTAACCCCAAAACAGGAAATCAAATTATAATCAAGGATGTTATTGCTGATGCAATGTTACAACAAGTCCTTACAAGACCAAGAGAATATGGAGTTTTAACAACAATGAATCTCAATGGTGACTACATTTCCGATGCATTAGCAGCTCAAGTCGGTGGAATAGGTATAGCGCCGGGAGCAAACATCAACTATGATACGGGTATTTCAATATTCGAAGCAACTCATGGTACTGCGCCTAAGTATGCGGGCCAAAACAAAGTAAACCCAGGTTCTTTGATTTTATCTGCTGAAATGATGCTCCGCCATATGGGCTGGGATGAGGCTGCAGATTTTATTGTCAAGGGCATGGAAGGCGCGATTTCAGCTGGAACAGTAACGTATGACTTTGAACGTTTAATGGACGATGCAACATTACTTTCTTGTTCTGAATTCGGAAATGCACTAATTTCTCATATGTAAATATAGAAATTATCTTATTCGTGAATTCAATTGCTGTGCATCGGAAACTACACCGAACCCGTATTCTTCCTCTAAAGCCCTAGATACTAATCTAAAATCAGAGTCTCTAGTTGCTACGAGAATACTTCCTATTTCTTGTAGAGGTGAAGAAGCCAGTAATGCAGCATCGCACATAATATCCATATCTCCTCGTTCAGGATAAATGTCCTTTCCATTTATCTCAGTACGAGGGGGTATCTCTTCCGACCTCCTTCTCTTTTGCTCATCAACTAAGTCGAAGATCTTCTCATGTTTTTCAAGGAACTCTTCCAACGGAATATTATTTCTTTCTTTGCTATATTTTTCCTGAGGCCAAGTAGAAAAAGATTCACATATCTTGGTAACTCTTTCTTTGAGAAACTTAGAAGTAATTTTCTTTTTCCATTCTTTCCTATCGATGTAAACGTCATGGAACAAATTTAGAACGACATCGGGATTTTTTGTACGATTTTTGAATTCACCGAGTGCGGCCGGAGGTATTGAAAGGAACGTTTCTTTACCCCCCTGTCTTCTAAGCATCATGTGAAAAGAACGTTCAACAGACCAATCAAAAGAACCGAAATCATCATTTGAAATCTCTTGTAACAAGTCATCCTTTAGAGCATGAATTAGTATATTCGTATCAACCAATATCAATGGTTTTAAGCCTAAATTCTTCAGAGTTCGTCTATCTTTGACAGGAATATTTACACTTTGACTCACGAAAACTGCTCTTTGAGTATCTCTCAAACGGTCTACTTCTCTACCTTTGAAATATCCAGTTTCAATAGCCTCTTCGAATCTTCTAATTCCTCTAAGTGGATTTTCTTCTGCTATCTGTTCGCCTAACAGAGTTAGTTCATAGATATCTTTCATTTTGTGTAATTCTAATTGGAAACGCCTTTCTAAATCGGATTGCCTACCATTACCAGATTTCTCTAAACTCAATAGTGCTGCTTTAACTCTACCTTTGAAATTCTTGTCCGGTAGGTTGTGTTCATCAGGATATTTTTGAATTAACTCTAAAGCCTCTTTTCTCCTTTTATTGAAATCAGAATCATATTCTTCGCTTTCAATCTTTTCTTCTTCACTGACAAAGTGAATGAGCATTTTAGTCGCAGAAGTAGTGTTTCCTGCAGCGTTATCTGCACATGTTCGTAAATATAATTGAAATCTTTGAGTTAGTAATGTTTCTAATTCAGGATTCTGATTTAATAAATCCACAGCTTCTTTCCAGGATCCAGCATGTGCGTACTCAATCATTGCTTTTCTGAGTATTAGAGACGACTCTTCATAATCATCATTAACTTTGAGCGCACCTTCTTTATACGCTCTCGCCGCGTTCAATCGATTTCCTTTTTCCTTTTCCAAAGCGGCTCTGATAATTTGATACTCTGCAGAGTCCTTATCATAAGCTCTATACCATTTTTCTAGAGATTCAATACCTATGCTATGCTCTTTTACTAGATTTGTAAGTACCCTAATTGTCCTTATTGTATTATCTTCTTTTCCAGCTAGTCGTTCCAAAGTTAGTAGTGCCGCACTACGTTTTTCTTCATTTCCTGATTGTAATTGCATTGCCGCAGAGTTCAGATAAAGCGAGTTTATTAGAGATGCAAATAGTCTTTTATTGAGAGGCGTCATTTCAGTATTAATTACAAAATCATTCAATGATTCAATCAATGAACTTTTCACAACTCCATCGCCTTCTGCTGAGAGCGCCCTTCTCACTTCATTAAGTTTCACTATCGATTTAGAATCTAGTATTTTATGTATTGATTCCATATCAGATGAAACCCCGCCGAGCAATGAAATTAAGGATATTGAAACATCTGAAAGTACATCATCTCTTCCAGAATCTTCAAGAGCTAATAGGGCCTTTTTCCTTAGATTAATTATTTCTTCTATTTTGTTAATGCCACTTTCAGCAGGCATCAAATGCCAAACCATCAGTGCTCTGAAAGGATAGGCCAAGGCGAGTGACTCGTCTCCCGCCATACTTTCTGCTAAACCTTCTACATCTGCGGTTCGGGTGAGGACAGATAATATTTCATCCGTGTATCTAATTGAATCTAGTTTAGAAAGTATTTTTGAAGCCTCTAATTGAATTGGAATTGGAGCATCTTCACATCTCATAGCGAAAACAACGGTTTCTTCTTCAGAGACTTTCATAGTATCGATAATACTGTTTTCTAATTTTTGTGAATATATCTTAGAGACTAATTTAATAGCAAAAATCACTTCTTCAGAATTATTTAGAGATAAGTCTTCTATTGATGTAATTGCCTCATCGTATTCTTCTTTTTCAAATAGAATTTTACCAATCCTCCAAAGTAATGAAGAAGGTATTTTTTCATCATGTTGCTCTAATAGAATCTTCCCCTTCTCCAATAATTCTATACTTAATTGTTGATCGATATCATCAATTCGCTTCCAACTTTCTACTCGTATAGTCAAAGCAAGTTCATCGTCTCCTTCTTGAGTTAATGATTCAACTAAAGCCCCATTTTCATTTCTTCGAATGATATTCAAATTCATTTGTTTCTCTACAACTTTGATTAATTTCCCATTATCTTGTATGCTTTCTAAAACATTTATTGCATCATCAGAATTAGCGCTGAGTAGTAATATCGATTCCAATAAAGCCGCTTCTTCTTGCAAACCCCTAAGTTTACCTTTCATAATTTGAGGCCAAGAACTAGGCCTAGGCTTTCCTGCTAAGTCTTTTCGAATCTTCCCTAAAGAAATTTCTTGAGCGGGTGTTAATTTGAAAGGCATATCCATTTCTAACCATTTTAGTAAACTAGAATTATTCTTAGGGTCAATATTAGATGCATTAATCCATTCTTTAGAGTCTATCAGAATATTTTCTTCTTCTTTTATTTCGAATCTTTCTAATTCAGCAAAAAGTGGCGCCTCTCTTGCTAATCTACTCCAAACTGGATGAACTCCTTGAGAACATTCGACCCTTAGTAAATTCATTTGATCATCGAAAGATGACTCCCAAGTATTCATTTTATGTTTTTGAGCAATTAACACAGCCAATTTGAAAGCAGCAGTTTCATCGGAATTAATTACTTGTTGTGGGGGCAACAGGTCAAAGCCACTTTTTGCTTGTCTACCGCCTCTTCTGCTCCCTCTTCTTCTCCTTGAAACATTCCTATTTTTAGAATTATTTTCTAAATCATTTTTATCGACTGCTTCAGGTGCAATTTTCTCAGCAACAAGAATCGCCAGGGCTTTCCAATTTTTATGCAATAGCTCCCAACCGTCTGGTCTTTGTATGGCCTTTTTCCTTGCAACTTCATCAGACCCTGCTGATTGCAAAGATTCAACACAATCTAGAAGGTACTGCTCCAAATGAAAACTCTCCGATAAATCGCCCCCATGCCCCCCCTACATGAATACACCGCCTTGATATGTAAGACAAGAAAAGCGAGAACTCAAGATATGTTATGATTCAGCCCTCATCATGGAGGTTGTGGCCACTGCAATTATTCTCCTCCACCCATTGTCTGCATTGGCTGTGATTTGGCTATTTATTAATCAGAGAAAATGGCGCCAAAAAAGTACTATTTTAAAGGGTTCAGAGCGCCAAAAAGAATTAAAAAATCATGAAAAAAATGGAAATAAACTATTTTTTAATGTCATCGGAGTAATTTCTCTTGCATTCTTATCGAAGATATTTTACTTCCAAATAATCAATGGAGAAGTAGGCATATCAGATTTAATTCCCAATCATTTCCATGGCTGGGCGGGGCTATTAGGGCTCGGATTAATGATATATCTCAGACATTTAGGGCTACGTGCTAGAAAAAATCGTCTGGAGAAAAAACCTTTTGCCAAAATTAGTAATTTGCATGGAAGACTAAGCGACATAATGATCTATCTTATCATGATCCATGCATTCCTAGGTTTCCTATACCTATTCACTTATCTTTGAGACCACATATTTATCCATTCATCAATATTTTTTTGAATATCTTCTTCAGTAACATATTGTTTTACTACCGCTCCATTATTTATCGATTTGATCCGGCAACCACATGCATTAGCATGGCCCCCTCCATCATTATCAAATCTAGTTGCTAATTTAGTCAAATCAAAAACCCCTCCTGATTTATGTATGAATGAGTTAGTATAGAATGAAGCAGAAAGAGGGTAACTTCCCTCTTCATCAAACCCAGCCCCAATATCTCCATGAATTACCAGGCAGGCGTCACACTCTTTCCCGGCGATTGCGGTTACATGATACCCATTCGATCTTACTTTGAGATTTTCTAATCTGGCAATAGCTAATCTATCTATAATTTGAATATTTTCAGAAATTATTTCACCGAGATATTCCTGTTTTTCCCTTCTCTCCTCCAATTTTATTCTTATTTCTGGAATTTCTAAAATATCCTTTACAGGAACTTTATTTTGTATATTTTCAAGGATATTCATAGTAATTTCTTCGTCTTCACCAATGATTCTGCCTAACCATAATACAGGATTATGTCCCATAAACTCCTCAATTGTAATCGACCCACCATCTAATTTGTCTACCCAAACCATCATTTCTGTTAAATCGGTCAAGTCCAATTTTTCTTTCAATATGTTATATGCAATTCTTGCTGCACTAGGAGTTTCTTCCCACAATACTACTGTTTCAGAGTCGCCTTTATCAATCGGTTTATTTGACTGATGATGATCAATGCTTAGTCCACATTTGGGATGTCTCGGCAAATCACATATTGCAGTATTTCGAGTTATCAAATGGTCCATCATACCTGCCCTTAGATTCCCTGGATGACCAAATTTTATGTCTGCATTTGGCCACCATCTCCTTAATATTGCACCAGTTACAACCCCATCAAGATCACTATCGGTAATGATATTTGTAATATTTAGGGCCAACGCTTCGTCGGACATATTATGCAACTCTACGCACCTATTCAATTGTGTTTGTGTATTCTTCTTCTGCCATTAATTGAATATCGATGACTTCTCCGGTTAGTCATGGAAACATCATGCGGATTCATTCTAATCAATTATGACAGTGTTCTTTTATTGCAATATCCGCAAGGTCATTGGAGTTTTCCCAAGGGGCACGTAGAAGATTCGGATTCGGATCATTTTTCTACTGCAAGTAGGGAATTATTAGAAGAAACAGGTATTTCTAAAGTCTCTTTAATCGATGGTTGGAGTTCAAGGACAGAATATAGTTTCTCACTGAAGGGTGTACCTACTTCAAAGCAAGTATTCTGGTATTTAGCGGAAACAGATGAGCTGAATGTCAAACTTTCTCATGAACATACGAACTATATGTGGCTTATTTTCGATGAAGCTATTCAGCAAGTAACTTTCGACCAAGAAATCGAATTATTAAATTCCGCTAAAGGCTACCTTAAATCAATTCATCGTATTTAATTCGCATAAATCCCCATCGCTATCCAAATCATTACTATGCCGATAAAGAAATCAATAAATTTCCATGCCCTTTCTGTTTTTAGAAGTGGGGCAAGACGTCGTGCACCAAAGCCTAGACTATAAAAAAATATGAAAGAAGAACTCATAGCTCCTATTGCAAAAGCAATTTTTTCATCCCCTTGAAATTGTAGAGACGCAGTACCTAACAGAACTGTGGTGTCAAGATAAACATGGGGATTTAACCATGTGAAGCCCATGGTAATCATAGCTGTTTTTTTAGCACTGAATACATTATCAGTATCCTCAATTTCTAGCATATTACCTTTCCAAGCAGCCCGAAATCTCATCATTGAATAAATAACTAAGAAAGAAATAGCCATCCATTCGATAATTTCAGCAATATTGCTAGAGTTAGAGAGGAATTCTCCGAATCCAAAAACGCCAAGACCAATCAATACGGCATCAGAGAAAGCACATATCGTACATACAAGAAGAACATGACGATTAGATAGTCCTTGTCTTATTACAAAGGCATTTTGAGCACCAATTGCGACAATCAAAGATAGACTAATCAAAGCGCCCTCGAATCCAGCTGATTCGATACCCAATTAGAACACCTCTATCTTTTTCCGAGAGGTGTCCATAGAACTTCTTCTTCTCCGTTCTTTGATGAATACCACCTACCTAGGACAAACAACCAATCTGATAGGCGGTTGAGATAACAAATTATCTCAGTCCTCATTGCATCTTCTCCGTCTATTGATATTATCTCGCACACTTTTCTCTCTGCCCGTCTAGTAATAGTTCTAGCAACATGCATTGTCGCAACTGGTGCAGAACCAGTAGGCATAATGAATGATGTTAAGGGAGATAAATCTTCTAACATTTCATCCATTTCAGAGACCAAACGATCACATTGTTCCATTCCAATTAAGGCCATTTGAGTAGGTAACAAGCCAGGAGAACATGAACACTCTCCTCCTATGTCGAATAACTCTTGCTGAATAATCCCTAATTTTTCATCGGCGACATTAGAATATGTTGTTTTTCCGGCTCTATTTAATTCCATACGTACAACACCAATTTGTGAATTTAATTCGTCGATTGTACCATAAACACCGACTCTTAGATTTTCTTTCCCGACCCTTTTTCCATCAAGAAGAGATGTTTTACCAGTATCTCCGCCACCTGTGTGAACCTTAGTAATTCGAACCATACTATGCTCTCGGATAGGGTTAGACAATATGAATAATCGTCTTTTTCATTAATCTAAATCTAAGTATTTTTTAATGGTCTCAGTCCATGATTCATCGACAGATCCCCACCCACCGATTTTCTCCAGTTGTACAATATGTTCCGTTCTTGCCGATTCATTATTTTCCTTTTCATAAATCAGCGCTAATGCCGCATGACTCATTGCATTAATCCATTGTTCATCCATATCCCAAGATTTCTCAAAATGAGCAATGGCGCCATTATTTCCATGAATCAATCCTCTACTAATTTGCCTTAGACCGGATTTAGACCATGAAATGCCTTGAACACCAATAATCAAACCCCTGAATACTAGATAAATCTCGAGAATCACCAAAGTTGATGCGAGTACAAATGACCCTATTTGTTCAATTTGGTCAGCATCCGACCATCTTTCTGAAAGTAGCGTTATTGAACCTATACAAAATAAAATTCCTCCAAAAGGCGCGACAATGACATCATCATTACTTAATGACATTTTGATCACTCCATAGATTACCGCCCCCCCTCCTACGATAGAGGCAAGATATGCAGGAACCAAATCATTTTCAACTCCTCTCGGCGCATTTATTGATAGCCATAGAATAATCGAAACAAATAACAAAATACCTGCGAATCTTCCACTTATTTCTGGAAATGGTTGTTTTCTACTATACCAAAAAACAGTTATTGCCATCCCAGCAAATAAAATAATCCAAGGCCACATTACAATCACTCCATTGATTCAATGCCCCAACCTGGCATCCAAAAATCTTCGTTATCTAACCATTTTAACCACTCATCTGTATCTGATCTTAGAAGCCTAAATGCTCTTCTATCCAAGCCTGATAAGAGTTCATCCGTTACTTCACCTTTCTTGTAGGCATCAGTCCATTCTACTTGCATTTGACGAATTAAACGCTGTCCTTCAGCAGAATTATCAAAATTCTTTTCAGAAATCTCTCTTAAATCCTGTAGCCAGAGGCGTGTTCCTTTGATATGGGGTTCTTCATGGAGGATTTTTTTATTCTTTTTGAACGGCCACCAACCCATCTTAATCGAACTCGCGTAATGGTCTTCTTTCTTGATGCTTTGCGAATCAATGAAAGAGCGCCTCCTCATCGGATAACCGTGGGGCGCGTATTTGTTCATTTACACGGAAAAGCCAAAGATTCATCTTTTCGTGCGGCCATTTCCGATTATGCCAATAGATTAAATTCAGATGGTGTTCAAATTATTGAACATAGAAATCAAACCGACCCGGGAGAATATCTTGATAATATAATCAAGAAAGCCGGAAAAGATACGGTCATACTTTTACAAGAAAATGGAGAAAATCTTGATAGCATAGGATATTCAAAAAAAATGAAGGAATGGCGAATTTCTAATAATTCAGTACATTTAGTAGTGGGACCTCCCGGTGGATTTGGAATTTATGGAGGCGATTTGCAATCGCTTTCGTTGGGTAGAATTACTCTCCCTCATGAACTAGCTGCAGTTGTTTTATTAGAGCAATTATATCGTTCATGTACGATAATCAAAGGACTTCCTTATCATCGTGCATAATCAATGAGTTTCAATGATTTCATTCAAGCTATTAACATGAATTATAGTCGGCGAATACCCTTCTAAATCTTGTTCTTCAATACTTTTGTAGGTGACTAAAATTACTAAGTCCCCAGGGTGGACTAGATGTGCCGCTGCACCATTAATACATATTTTTCCAGAACCTCTTTCTCCCCGAATAACATATGTTTGAAGGCGTGAACCATTAGTAATATTCAGCACTTCAATTTTTTCCCACTCGACTATATTTGCGGCTTCAATTAGGTCTGAATCTATAGTTATCGAACCTATATAATTCACATCAGCCTCTGTTACTGTTGCGCGATGAATTTTCGAATTCATTACTGTCCTTAATGCTATCATTAAATGTGCCGAAGAATATCCTACATTTTAATGCAAGGTTTAGTTGAACTATGATACTAAAACATCGTGTTGATACATCTGTTAATTTATCAGGGTGGCGTTGATAAGTAATTCAGATTTAGGAAACATACTTCGGTGGTCACGATGATAGGTAAATTACAAAAAAACATAGGTGTAGAGGGCACGAGAAAAAGCATTATTGCAGGACTCATGGTATTCATTATGCTATTTAGTACTCAGATGTATTCATTCCAAGATTTTGAACCATATGACGAAGAAAAATCTGAGTGGGCCCCGGTGGTCCAGAGAACTGCATTTCAACAGTTAGATACAGCCAATGGACCAATGGCTGAGAGTAATGAAGTTCAACCAGGGGCAGAAAATCCATTCGCCCATCCAGCATTCAACGACCCAATGTATCACGATCCATTATCAGTATACGGTAAAGTTTCAGACCCTTCTGCATTAGCTTTAGATCCTAGCTACGGATTCTTATTAGAAGAGACAGATACTGAAGATCACGATAACGATGGAATTTCAGATTTGAATGATTTAGATGATGATAACGATGGAATCAATGACTTAATTGAGAGATTTGATGGCTGTTATGGCACAGATCCTTTTGATCATGATAACGACGGTATACAGGACGAATTCGATTGGGATGACGATAATGACGGATTATTAGAGGGGCCAATAGACTGGTCTCAAGGTGCAGATCCTCAGAATAATACCGAAGATAGATATGTTATTCCTACAACTGTTCATCCTTGGACACAAACTCAAGTAGGTACTGGTTACAGAATTGATCAAAACTTAATGGATCATGATAATGATGGCGTTACGGATGATGACGTAGACGGTTCCGGGGCAGGCTCTTTTGATGAAGACGATGATAACGACGGTCGAATTGACCAGTTCACATGGCCTTGTGATTTTGATAGCGACGGTTTACAGGATTATTTTGATTTAGATGATGATAATGACGGAGTTGCAGATCTGTGGGATGCACACCCCTGGAACTCTGAAATAACCTCAAACATAACAGAAAATAATCTTTGGAATGATTGGGTAGAATGGGATTCTGGACCAACACTTCATTTTGTAGTTATGGGGAATGCTGGCATTCTAGTTCCAGAAAATATTACTATCGAAACTGGTGATACGATTATTTGGGTTAACCAAGATCCTGCAGGAGAAGATCATTCCGTTCAAGCCCAAAGTGCAGCATTTTCCAGTTTACCAATATCTCCAGCTCCATTAGGTACAAGCCAATTCCCTTGTGATGCTGCTTACACCTTTTGCCACCAATTTAACCTTTCAGCAGAAATATCATACCAAAACATTGCACTTTCTCAAACAACAACAGGAAATATATCAGTATTACAATCAGCATATACAGGTAGTGACTATTATGGAGATTTTGTAGGTGGTGTTGATTTCGTTGAAAGAGAAAAAGCATGGCATCCTTTGGAACAAGCGTTCTCCTCTATCATTGATGGAGACTTAGATGGCGATGGAATACCTAACTTCTTAGACCCCGATAATGATAATGATGGTTCTCCCGACTCATCAGATACTGATGATGATAATGATGGATTGGCAGATATGTATGATGTTGATGATGACAACGACGGTCTATTAGATACGTGTATTCAAACCGATACTAATGCAGATACAATTGGAGACTATCCTATCAAATCTCAAAATTTCTATACGGGAGAGATACTGACGCCTGGTATCGATTGCGAGATAGATTATGACAGAGATCTTGATGATGACCGATACAGAGTAATTGATCAAGACTATGATTTAGTTTGGGATTGGTTAGATACCGACGCAGGAGGAGTACCTGTACCTGACAATACAGTGGGTGGAACGCTTACTGATGCCAGCGATTTACCATGGGATTTAGATAACGATGGAATCATAAATGAAGAAGATATATTCCCTACCGTTCCTCAAAGTACAGTAGATACTTGGGATTGTCCAAGTCTTACTAACCCCAATCCCTCAAACCCAGATGATAATTGCTTTTTGAAGCGAAAGTCTTACACGGCTTTCAATGACTGGGATGAAGATGGTATAAATAATTGGGAAGATATTGATGATGATAATGATGGAATTTTTGACTGGTTAGATATTGATGACAACTGCGACCTTGATGATGATAACGATTTACACTTGCTTAATGGGTCAAAATATCGAGATGATGGCCCCAATGATATTGATACAGATGTAGACGGTGATGGATTAGCGAATGATGAAGACTGGGATGATGATAATGATGGAATTTCTGATTATTATGACCCAGATGATGGAAATTGCGGTATTCAAGATTTAGATGCTACAGACCCATTCGACAACAGCTATCCAACTAGTGATGGTGACCTTCTTGATGGTTCGGAAGACGATCAACTATATGCATTCCCAATTGTTTACGAAATGTATTGGAACCAAACATGGATGTTCAATCCATTTACTTCAGAAAATGGTTTCGTATTGGATTATAATGGATTCGACGAAGCAAACCCAACAGCTAGTGGACAGATTCCTGAGTTGTACTGGCACGTAATCCAAAAATGGAGCCCGTATAATGGAGGAAATCACTTTGACATCGATATTGACGGAGACTCTTTGATTAATGGAATAGACGTTGATCAAGATGGTGATGGATTACCAGATTGGTGGGATCAAGACGAAGGTAACGACGGCGTATTAGATGTTAATGATATTAAAATGGGCGGTAGTTTTGATGACAATACTTGTGGGGCTACATTATTTTGGATATATGTTCCACAAGCACCACAGGCAATAGATCATGAATGTGGTATATTCTATGCTTGGTACTTCGGAGCTCCATTGGTGACTCCAACTCGTGCCAATCAAGTAGAATATACCTACCCTTACAGTACGAGACCATCTGCAGATTATAGCGATGGTCCCTACAATGGCAGTAACTCCCAAGGTGCTTGGACCTGCAATAAGAATTGCTTCCACTTTACTTTCGACCCTTCTAGTGGAGTGAGCCCAACAGCGGCCGTTTCTTATAATCAGATGAAAGATAATAGAGATTTATGGGTTGCTTACATTGGTTTAACATATGGATTTTTCCAGTGGAATGCCGATTCTAATGCAAACTTCTTCCCCGATGAAAGGGCTGATTTACTCAACAATGACGTAGATCCGGATGACGATTGTGGCGCCCCAGTATCTGGTAATATGGAACCCCAATGTATGTTTAATGATACAGCAGATTTAGATGATGATTTCGATGGTGTATACGACCATTGGGATATTGACGACGATTCAGACGGTATTTGGGATTATTTTGAAATAGACAGCAACGATGATTTAGATGATGACGCTGGAACATTACCTCCAGGCAATTTCTACATAGGCACTAATTGTGAAGATAATGATGACGATGGTACTGATACGGACCCGGATGAGGATGGCTGGTATCAGGCGGTTCATGATAGAGGAGTTCTTGGGCAAGGCCTGTTGAATCCTAAATATTATGATGTAGATAATGATAATGATGGAATTCCAGATGGAGAAGACCCTGACGATGATAACAATGGTGTACTAGACGTCGACCAAGAACTTCTATGTTTTATCGGAGAAGAACAAATGACTTGGGATCACGACAATAACGGTATCCCCAATTGGGCAGATACTGATTGGGATGGTGATGGAATACAAAACCAAATAGAGCTTAATTCGGCGACTCCATTTATCTCTCCATGGGATCACGATAATGATGGTCTTCGAGACGATATTGATTTAGATGATGATTCAGATGGAATGCAGGACAAAGATGAGATTATGCTTTGGCCATCTCGATATAACTCGCCTTCAACCAATCCTTGGGATCACGATGATTTCGGTACTGGTGAGGGTATTGCAAACCCTTCAGACCCAAGTACTGGCCCCGACGCAATTGATAATGATGATGATACAGATAATAGAACCGATTCAGATTGGGACCAGTTAGAGGAAGAAGACGGAAACTCTTCAGATTGGGATAGTGATAATGATGGTATCTTGGATGAAGATGATAAAATACCGACTAGAATTACTTTAAACTCACCTGATGTTTTATGGTTAGATAACCTATATGCTGCTAAATTCAGCGGAAATGTTAGTTGGTTAGATTTGGAACAAGGCGTATTTACTGCCGCTGAAAATCTACCAGTACAGGTACATATTGCCTGGATTAGAAATGGAACATCTGCAGTCGAAACAGTTGATGTGTTAACTGATGAAAATGGTAAATTCGTTGTGGGTCAGTTCTTATTCCCAGAAGATCTACCTGTAGGTTCTAATACAACATATCACGTATACGCGGAAGTAACTGAAATGTTCATTCATGATGGTTCATCTACTGAGCCAGTTCCTACTGAAGTTCGAGCGAACACAACGATAGATTATGTGGCGTGGACATATTTCCGAAGTGATGAACAACCTCTGTTTGTTGATTATAAGGTTCATTATGCGGCCGATTGGGATAGAGGCATTTTTGATAATAAATTATCACATGCTCCTATTTCATTTACAGTTCATGGGGGCCCATTTGGTAACATTACTCATCCTACAGTCTTCGATGGATATGGGTATGGTTACAGAGCCGATTCTAACGGCTGGGTTTCACTTTCCTTCGTTCAAACTGGTGGCAGCCAAGGTGTTTGGAAACAGGTACAATGGAACTCAACAATTGATAATGGTGTTGGTATGATACCAGGTGCGTATGAAGAAATTGTATGGGATAACACATCAAAAACACACAGTGTAGTTGGACTTTATGAATACACAAATACAAGTTTACCAATTGGAGATTATATGTTCATTGGCAAATCACGTCCAGATTTAGGTGCTGAAATGCCATGGCCATATCTTGAAGGCGATACGACCGATTCTTTCGCTATACGATCTATGCACAGAATGTATGTTGAAGCAGACATCATAACTCCTTCAATTAGGCCAGTATATTTCTATGATTCCACTCAATTCACAGGGTCATCTTTCGGCGCATGGAGGGCTTTATTCCATGCTCCTTCTCTAGCTAATGCAGGTTTAGAGTACAGTGATGTGAGTCTTGGTAAGCAATATCCAATGCTTTGGGATGGGACTCCTCAAGGATTAACCGGTGAAGCAGCAAATTTACGCTCATTCATCTCTTCCAATGGAACTCATTGGTTTATTGCTATGCAAAATGGAGGTGATTTCAATGTTCCACCATGTGGCCCAATCAATCCATTAGATCCTACAAGCGATATCCGTTGTGAGATAGTACCTGAAATGTTCACTGGAGAAACATTCAGAGTACTAGGTACTGTTTGGAATAGAACAATGACTGCATGGCCTCATGATGCAATGGCATTGCAAGTAGATGTCGATGGTAACGGTGTATTTGCCGGAGCACAAGAAACCGGATTCGCTAGAGTCCCCGATATGGTCAATGGCGAAGCATTATTCGATTACAATTGGACATGGTATTCTCAATATCCAGCTGGAGTATTTGGTATACGTGCGGACTTTACTAATTCAAATTATTACTTTACTGGTAATCAATCAGCAGTCCTTGCACCAACAGGGGCGTATGTAAATGTCTCAGTTATTGGAACAACAGATTTCCAATTAAATAATATCCCTAGATTATATCGTGGACAGAATACTACTATAGAAGCCCGAGTGATTGATAATGCGTATCAACCAGTAAGAGATGCCCCAGTTAATTATACATGGTCTGCCGATGGAAGTAGCGACGTCGCAATTACTGATTTAAACGGTGTTTTCAAAATTAATTTAACAATTGATGAGATGCATGATTTGGGTAATTTCTCTTTGAACTTTACATATCCTGGAGATACTTATCGCCAAGGTAGTTCAACAGGAATCAATCTTTGGGTTGTATCTAGGACTTATATCGACCTCCAAAGTACTACCGAAAACAGATTGTCTAGTGGCGATTATTGGGAATTTACAGCACAAGTAACAGATGATAACCGTACAGCAGCAGTCAAGGATAAAGGAGAGCTTTTAGATGGCTGTGATGAGAACGGCGGCGAAATATTAGTGATACTCGAAGGGGTAGATTTCGATCAAACAGTACATCGTCAGATTGTACAAACACTTTGTCCTAATGCAGGAACAATAAATCATGCGATGCTGTTAGACCCTCAGTTATTGAGAGACGACCCGCTGTCTTTCCTCCCTGATGGTTTCGGACCGGTTAATGTAATAATTAGGTTTTCAGAAAACCTACCTCATGAAGGCTGTGATCCAATAGATCAGCAAATGCTCACTATATCTGGAGCCTGGGACCCTTGTGCTCAGGTACTGAACAGTGATCATTATCGTAAGGTATTCCAATATAATGGTCAAGGATTTAGTTTGATTGGTGGAACCCAATTAACTGTTGACAATCAGATTGTATATACTTCTGAAATCGATCAACTAACAGGTCAACCAATAGATAAGCCAATGACAGTTACAGGACAACTAGTAGACGAATTAGATACTAATTTGTCTAATAGGCCGATCCAAGTACAATACGAAATGGTCGGTACTGAATTAGGTGTCAAAGCATGTAATGGCGGAGTAACTGACTCTAACGGTTTCTTTTCAATAGTCTGTCCTTTGAATGATATACAAGCAGGTCAAGCAAAAGTTACAGTGAATTATTATTCATATGAAACTGGTGATCAATATAGATATAGCAACTCAAGTATAACTAAATTTTTCCCTGTATTTTCGAACTCAACAATGAGTGTCCAAGAAGTAGGTCCATTTAGAACAGATATTGATACTTATAGATTTGAGAACGGCTCTGTATTCCCAGTACTTTACTTGAAAGAATCATTCCATATTGACGCAATGTTAACTCAGGTTAATGGCAACCCAGTCGGCGGTAAATGTCTCAATATCTACTTAGATCCTGAAACGAATACAAGGCCTTTCGCAACTGCTATTACTCAAGATGGTACTGGCGAAATTGAATGGTATTCTGGTGACCCTGATGATAATCCTAGTCGAAAGGGAGTTGAACCAAGCGGTCAGAAATTAGAAGGATTTAGAACAATTAGAATCGCCTATGAACCAACTAAAGAATTACCAGGAGGGTGTAAAGCAGAAACAACTCCTGTTGTGAACGGCTCATATGAAGACATAGAAGTTCTCGTTAGAAGTAAAGTTGACATCTTATTGAAAGATCATTGGGCTAGTTCATCTGGTTACCAGGTTGGTGATGAGATAACTGGAAAAGTCTCAATATTGAGAGATCGTCTTGATGTTTCTGTAGAAGGTGAAACAGTAATCTTCACTAGACAGTTCTGGAATGGTACAGGTTGGGTAACTAACAATGTCGAGTACTCAGTAACAAATGAAAAAGGTGAAGCGAATTTTAGTTTCATATATGAAGGGAAATATGTTGCTGGAGACAGTGTAGGTGAAGAAAATGCGATTGATGGCAAATGGAGAATATTAGTTCATTTCCAAGAATCTTCATTCTTCCAAGAGGAATTCCTGAATAGTACACCTATGATATATCTTGGAGAAAACATAGACACTTCCAATGCAAATTTCTGGTCATTTAGAGTTCTCACAGTTTTGAGTATAATGATGTCATTTGTTCTTCTAATTGGTGCAATAATGTACAGAAATTATAACGAGAGAAGAAGAATCGAGATTATACGAGGAATTCTAACAGATTCATTGATGTCACTGAAAGCTTCTAATGATTACATAGCTACTATATTCGATTGCTATAAGCAATTAGTCCGCTTTTTCAGAGGCCGTGGTGCTATGAAGAAAGTATACGAAACAACTCGTGAATTCGAGGATGCTGTAAATACAATGCTTGGTGGAATAACTCCTCCCGAGGATCTAGATATCTTATTCTCAATATTTGAAGAAGCAAGATATTCCGACCACGAAATAGGCGCAGACCAAAGAGATCGAGCAATCGAATCACTTCAGTCGATAATCAACCACCTGAGTAACGCTCTCGGTGAAAGTATGCTGAATCGTACATCAGTCACTGAATCAAATCTTTATGGTTCAGTAGTTAAAGCAGGAGAGTTTGTAGATTCTGAAGGACAAACTCGAATTGCTGGTATCGATGACGACGAACAAAGAGATGGATTTTCTTTGTGATTTAGGTTTGTTCGCCTCCGCAAGCAATTGTGGGGAGCGAAACATTCACCTTAGCCGCAGTGGCACGAATTAGCCCTTTGCTCAGTAGTAGCATTCATAACAGGTCGTCAGGTGGCCGCGATACCCAAGAAACGTCGAGGGAGTTATATGAGTAAGAACAACAGAAAGACCAACGCGGCCCTAATCACCCTAATCGGTGATTTGAAGGCCCAGAGCAGGTCAACTGGTTCTGCACTATGGCGAGACGTTGCTCTGCGTCTGGAAACCAGTCGCAGCAACTGGGCTGAACCAAACCTAAGCCGCCTATCGCGATACGCTGCGAACGAAGACATGGTCCTCGTTCCTGGCAAGTTGCTAGGAAGTGGTGAAGTAGCAGGTAAGCCTAACGTCGCCGCCTACAGTGTAAGTACTGGAGCCCGCTCTAAAATTGAAGACGCAGGCGGCCGTGTAATCACGATCCGTGAACTAATGAACGAAAACCCAGAAGGAGCGGGGGTGAGAATCCTTGGATGAATCAGGTACAATAGTATATGACGCTACTGACAAGGTTCTCGGAAGACTTGCTAGCGTAGTTGCAAAGCAACTACTAACAGCAAGAAAAGCGAGAAACCCTATACGAATTATCGTATTGAATGCAGAAAATGCAATTGTTTCAGGACCACGCTCTAGAGTTTTAGCAGATTATGATTTTAAGTATAAATTAAATCATCCTCGCAAAGGACCATTCTTTCCTAGAATGCCAGACCAAATAATGAAGCGTACTGTTAGAGGAATGCTTCCTTATCAAAAGAATAGTAGTGGTCGTAATGCAGTTAGAGACCTTAGAGTAATGATTGGATCTCCAGCAAATCTTTCTGGTGATGAATTACCAGATGGACATACTTGGGGCGATACATCTGCTTTAGATCGTCCATTACCTGTAAAATTCGTACGACTTGGTGATATATCATCTTCACTTGGCGTAGACGCTACACGATGGGGAGGTCAGTGAATATGGCTAGGAAGAAAGGAAAAATTTCAGTTGAAACTAGTGGTAAAAGAAAAACTGCAATTGCTCGTGCGACAGTTCGTAAAGGACAAGGTAGAGTACGTGTCAACAGTCAACCAATCCATATTATGGAACCAACACTTGCTCGCCGCAAAGCACTCGAACCAGTTCAGATAGCTGAAGCAATGGACCGTCTTGAAGGCGTAGATATCGTTGTAGATGTGCAGGGTGGTGGCCAGATGGGTCAAGTTGACGCAATCAGGACCGCTATTGCCCGAGGATTAGTGAAATGGAACCGTGGTAAAGCAGGCGAAGATGATGAATTACGTGAAGAATACTTGAGATTTGACCGTAGCCTTCTTGTTAACGATCCAAGACGCAAAGAACCCAAGCATCAAATGGGCCGCGGTGCTCGTGCCAAATGGCAAAAATCTTACAGATGAGGTGAAAAGATATGTTGATACCAGTCCGTTGTTGGAGTTGTGGCAAAGTTATTGCACACAAGTACGAAGAATACAAAGAAGCAGTAGTAAATGGTGAAGATCCCCAGATTACATTAGATAATCTTGGTATTGAAAGGTATTGCTGCCGTCGAATGTTCGTTGCTCATATCGATTTGATCGATGAGATAGCACCGTTCAGCATTGCTCGAGAGAACTGAGTTTACAGTTAAGTTAGGGTTTTGAACAAATAAGTACCCCCGTAGAACACTTGGGGCCTGTAGGTTAGCTTGGTCTATACTTCGCGGCTGGGGGTCGCGCGACCCAGGTTCAAATCCTGGCTGGCCCACCAGTAAAGTGTCAGCTTATGCAATGTGATTCTAATGTCTCAATACGCATGTTCAAGGCGTCTGCCTCTCCTCAATAGGTATGGTCGATGAGCGCCCAACAGGTATGGACAAGCAGGAGCTTGTTTCTTGGTTAGTAGGCCAAATATCATACCATTCTGACCTTTATTATAATCAGGCCGAGCCAATTATTTCAGACGCACAATTCGATTTATTATGGTCGGAATTAAAGAATCTAGACCCTCTAAATCCTCAACTAGATAGAGTTGGTTCAGATTCCACACCGGGGTCCAAGAAAGTAGACCATTTATTTCCAATGAGAAGTTTAGATAAAGCAACTGGAATTGATGAGATTAGGCATTTTGTCAGTGAAACTACTTCACAAGGGCGACAATTTGTATGTCAACCGAAACTTGACGGCTCAGCACTTTCCTTAGAATACAGAAGAGGCAGATTAGTCAGAGCGGCAACAAGAGGGAATGGGACTAGAGGAGAAGATGTCACAGCAAATGCACGACGGATATCTAATGTTCCGGAATCAATTAGTTGGAAAGGTGATTGCCATATACGTGGCGAGGTAATTATGCCATTAATGACTTTTAGAGAAAAATATTCCTCTATCGCCCCTAATCCTCGTAATTTGGCCGCAGGATGTCTGCGTCAAAAAACTCTTCAATCGGGTAAAGCTAGTGCAGAAGATCTAAAATTTCTAGCTTATGATGTCAAATTTCCTGATAATAATAACCGTCACCCAGACAGCCCCCCACCTCCAAAATTTATTTTTGATTCTGAATCTAATGATTGGCTTTCAAAAATAGGTATAGGAATAGCTGGAAATACGGTTGCCTCTGCAAATGATGATGATTTAACTACTCAGAAGATAATCTCAATAACAGAACATTGGACTAATCAAAGAAAAGATGCCGAATGGGAAATAGATGGGGTAGTAATAAAGTTAGATTTACTATCTAAAAGAGAATTACTAGGGATGACGGCACATCATCCAAGATGGGCCCTGGCTTGGAAGTTCCCTCCAGAAGAAGCGACTACTGTTCTGATGAATGTTGATTGGCAAGTTGGAAGAACAGGTACTGTAACGCCCGTTGCCCGAGTAGCCCCTGTTGCGGTTTCAGGAGTGACAGTTGAAAATGTGACATTACATAATGCGGGTGAATTAAGTCGATTGATGATTTCTATTGGTGACAAGGTCAGAATTGTTAGAAGAGGAGATGTAATCCCTAAAATAATCGAGGTAATCGATAAGGCCGAACCATCCGACTTAGAAAATAGAACGCATTCTAATGGTGACATTTTCAATGAGAATTTACCACCTCATACGTCTATTTTAATCCCTTCATTATGTCCACGCTGTTCCACTAAATTAATAGAAGAAGGCGCATTTATTCGTTGTACTAACCTAAATTGTCCATCTCGTTTAGAGAGAACAATATTGTATTGGTGTAGGGCACTAGAGTTGGATGGGATAGGTGAGAAATTAGCAGAACAATTATGTTCTCAAGGTCTAGTAAAATCTCTTCCCGATCTTTACCGCCTCAATATTAGAGACGTATCCAGTCTTGAACGAATGGCTACTAAGTCCGCAACTAATGTAATCAAAGAACTTGAATCTAGTAAAAATTTAACTCTTGGAAAATTTCTTTCTGCTTTTGGATTACCGGGAATAGGTCCTGAAATAGCTACTTCTGTAGCAACTAAGGTTGAAACTATTGAAAATCTATTAGAATTAGTGAGTTTAAGAAATGAAGAAATTGGTCGAGATAACGAAGGCATATTGTACAAACATAATCGCGCAGTAAGGGAATTAACCGAAATTGATGGCGTGGGTGAAACGGTAGCAAGGCAGATACTGGATGGTCTGGCATTAAGAATAGATTCAGTATTAGAACTTTCTAACCAATTATATATTTCTCCAGAATTGAAATCAAAATCTGTCGGACATCTAAATGGAAGCACTTTTTGCATAACCGGGACTCTGACACTTCCTCGAAAAGAAATAGTACTTTTGATCAAATCAAATGGAGGTAAAGTAGTCTCGTCGGTTTCTAATAATCTAACTTATTTAATTTCAGGAGAATCTTCGGGTTCCAAATTAGAAAATGCTAAAAATTTAGGTGTTACAATACTTACTGAAGATGAATTTAGTAAACTATTACAATCAGAAAAACCTAATGAAGACTCTTCTACTAATATTCAAAAATCTTTGATGGATTTTTAATTATCCATACATATTCGAACTTTCACCTGCTACACTTTCAGCACCAGGATTCAATTGTGCTGCCATCATTTCTCTAATCTGTTCTTCGATTCTCTGCGCCTCTTCTAACAATGGTTCTGAGTCTAATTGTATTGCAGGGAGTAACTTATCTAAACAATTAATTATTCTAGCTGCAGCTCTTGAATCCGGTATCGAACCGTTCCCAAATTCTCCGGAGGCTTCTGCTAACATAGCTACAGTATTAATTCGCCTTCTCCTACTTTCGCCCATCATTACTCCCGTCATCCCTCCAACAATTCCTTGTTTTAGGAGAGGGACTTTTAGATCATTTAGTATTTTATGAGATTCTTCAATGGCCCCTATACCTAGTAAAGACCCATCTGAATCATCTTCATCAAAGATAGTATGTTTATTTTCAATTCCAGGTGAATAAGCATCTATCATTATTGCAGCACTCGCATTTGATTCTTTTATCCAGTCAATTAGAGACCCTGCAAGTGGTAAGCATAATTCAGGCGCGACTTGTATTTCAGAAGCGATTAGAACCACTTTATTACATTCTTCCATGTTGCATATTGGTTCACCTGCGTAGAACCTCAATGGAGGCAATGGCATTCCATCTTGAACTAAACAAACAGCAGGTAATGATGGATGTCTCACGCCTCCTACTAATTTTAATTCCAACTTATCTACTAAGTAATGCGCAACAATACTGCTGACAAAACCCAGCGATGGAAAACAATTGACCACGAGGGCTCCTGTTACATCAATTTCGGAATCAACTTGAACCTCAGGTTGCGACGTCATTGTTAGACAGTAACCGGCCGATGGTGTTAATCCTTATGTCATCCCGAGCATAACATCAAGTAATCAGGCGGGTTGAAAAAAAATGGAAAGAATTCCTATTTCACACCAGTTGTCACCTTCTTCTTGGAATCGTTTTGAAGAATGTCCACGAAAATATTGGCTATCTAGACAGCGTTTACCGCGCAGAGCAAGTATGCCTGCTTCGTTAGGGAATGCCATACATAATTCAATGGAAGAAATATGTAATCTTGATGTTACAGACAGAGATGATCTAGAGACAGAATGGTTATCAAAATCTATGAAAGAGATTTTAGATAAGCACTGGAAAATAGAAAAAAAGTTATTTTTAGAAACTCCACGAAAGCCTCAATGGAAACCTCATCTAATTAGTAAAGCCCGAGAAGGATTTATTGGCGCATTAAATATTCTTTTTACAAGGATTTCTCTCGACAAAAAAAAGTTTTCCGAAGTTTCAATTCGTGATTGGAAAAATCTACAATCTATTTTATTGCTAAATGAAGGTAGTTTGGCTTCAGAGGATGGAAAATTAATTGGAAGGTTGGACTTATTAGTCGATGATTTAGATGTAAATGGTAAATCTAAAGGCTGGATAGTTGCAGATTTAAAAACGGGAAAACCTCCTAAAAAAGATCTCAACGAACGAGTGGTAAGGCAACTGTTGTTTTATCGAGATTTGTTAAAAGAAACAACACCGGAACATCCCCTAGTTACTGCTGAAGGGTGGTATTCTGCTAATACTGAAGTATACTCTGCTGATGGTGAATCGGTATTGGACGATGCTCGAACAGCATGGGAAATGATGAAACTCACAAAATCTCCTTTTCTTGGAACACCAGGGCCAAATGTATGTGGTTTTTGTGAATTCAAAGCGTGGTGTCCTGATTGGTGGGTGGCTCGAAACAATGGTCAACTTTCCGATTCTACTATGTTCCGTGATGAAGTTGTTAAATTAATTCGATTCGATGAAACATCAGGTGCAGCCCTATTTGAAAGACAAATTGCAGCTGGAGATGAAGGAGAGGTTACCGAATCCGAAATAAGATTTGGAGGATTTCTCAAAGATAGTGCATTCGAGCAAATTTCTGACTTAATATCTTCAGAATATGATGGCCCAATATACCTTGGTAGTGCACGTGCAGAAGGTAAAATCATACATTTAGGATATTGGAGTGAAGTTCTCAAATGGTCTCCCCTATTAGAATCAATAAGAGTGAATTAATTTAGATATTTCCTACTATATTCTTCTGAAACTGATTTTGGTATAGGGCTAGATGGTGAAAATAACCATTTTAAATACCGAGAATCCTTCTTTTTGATCTCTTCTAAGGTTCTACCTTTATATTTCCCAAAAGCAATCACAATATTTGAGTTATTGATTCTCAAATTACCTCCTGAACCACTGACTGGTTCTAGATCCACTAAACTTGGACCGAGAATATCTTGATTTCTAATCCCTGCAAGAGAGTCTTGTAAATCATCAATAGTTCCTCTGAAAAATCTAGGATACGATTTCATAATTTCCCATAATAGATATAGTGTAGCGCCTGCATCAGCATCAGCTCTGTGGGCGTTCTCTAGATTTATTCCATATTTATCACAAAGTATGCCAAGTGTATGTCTCCCCGGTATTTTTAATTTTCTTGCAATCACATATGTGTCAATTATTGCACGTGGTCTTGGGACTTCAACACCAGCTCTTAGGCATTCCATTTCAAGAAATTTCCAATCAAATTTGATTACATTATGCCCAACAATTATGGCACCCTCAATCATTCTAGAGATATTCGTAATATGTTCCGAAAAGTCACCTGAATTTTTAACATCAACATCTTTAATTCCATGCACATTAGTTGAATCAATCGGTATTCTTTTTCCAGGGTTTACTAATGACTGTAAATTTATGCGACTGCCATCTACTTCACTTCCTACAAGAGCATATTCGACAATGCGTTCCCTTCTCACATCGAATCCGGTTGTCTCCAGATCAAACCCCAAGACTCTAAAGCCAGCAAAAATCTCTCCAGACACAACTAGTCGAAAGAGGCACCATCCATGAACTCATCTATCCGCATTTTTTCAATCATACTGTTTTCTTAATAATTAGGTGCAATAATCCAACATTGCTATGAATGGCTTATTACGCACAGATGTCCGATGACACCGATTAAGATTGCTACCTTCTCTGTATGTTGTATGATATTGTTGGTTTCAATTTCTGGATGTACCGGTCTTTCATCAACGACTCCGACTGCTGAAATAACATCTGATGCAAATTCGTCCTTAACTGGAGTATCTGAAATTAATGCAGGTGAAGTAATAAATTTTGATGCTAGAGAATCAACAACTCCTTCTCCTTCAATAATCACGGATTATACTTGGGACTTTGGAGATGGAGAAACCAGAATGACCAAAGTTGGAATTATTAGTCATCGTTTTCTAACCCCTGGAAGTTTTGAAGTTGAATTAACTGTGACCAACGACAATGGAGAATCAGATTCGATATCAATTAGCGTATTTGTGAATGCACCTCCTACAATTCAGATTGAGATCCCAGGATATGTAAAAACAGGTGAAATTGCAATTATAGATGCATCTAGTTCTTTTGATCCAGATGGGGGGTCACTTGAATATATGTGGGATTTTGATAAAACGATTGATAGTGATGGAGATGGTAATCCAGCAGGAGATGCTGATGCTAACGATGCGATTATAGAAGTTGAATTTTCAGAGCCGGGAAATCATACTGGAATCTTAACCGTCATTGACGATAAAGGCGGAATTTCATCGCAAGAATGGACAATTATGGTTATTTCAAGAAATTATTATGTAAGTTGGGAAGAGAAAACCATTGATTTTTCTTGGTCCGGATATCTCGAACAAGGAGACACAGTATCTTTTGATCATAATCCCGGATTAGGCGCCCGAATAATTCACTTTAATGCAACATTAACTCTAGCTAGAGATATTATTCCAATAATGTGGCCAGAAGATAATTTTTCACTATATCTCGATTTACCATTGACAGGTTGGTCGACTTTCACTTCCACGAACCATGATAATATTACTGAAAATGCGACTGCATATATTTCTCTTGATAACATGAATGAAAGACCTGCAAGCGATTATACGACACAATCCGATTCATCAGCAACCATAGTTAGTAATTTGCTAAACCAACCAGGGCAAAGATTTGGTCAAGGGGATTGGATATGGGAAATATCAGCAGATCAATGTGACCCAGATTTACCAGTTGACGGAGTTGATCCAGATACCGGTAATGATTGGGATTTATCAGTAGAGTTTGTAATTTTAATACCAATAGTCATGGAAACTGGTGCCTAAATTCTTACCTACTGGTGGGAAGGCCTTTCAACTAATTCTCCGTGGCCCTACTATGGTCAAAGAGATGGAGATAACTAAAGTCTCAATTCGAGATCGACTTATTGCCGATTTGAAGGTCATAATGGAAAATCCTAGAGATTATGATTTCTCTCCTCGAGCAGAGATTGATAATACGACTCTTCTAATCAAGAATAATGATGATGATGATTCTACTACCTCATTCGAACTTGACTCTGAGATGATGCAGATAGTAGAAAGAGATCGAATGGTCGAGTTAAGAGTTAAATTCAATGTTGAAGGTATGCACGGTGTTCTTTTACATAGACATCCTAATCCAAGAGATGGTCCTAAATCAAAGAAACTAGCGCAGCCAAGTTGGAAAACAATCCTTCCTTTGGATTTATGAATCCATATAACTTTCAACCGTCGGAATTAAACAGGGGTCTTCTTTCGAACGCTCATTGGACCCATAGTGTAGCCTGGATATCACTGGGGCTTGCGGAGCCTTAAACCCGTGTTCAAATCGCGGTGGGTCCGCCATTATTACGCATTAGTGTTAACTTTGTATTTTTATATTGCAATAGTTGAAAGGGCGACTCTAAACGCCCGCATTTATGAGTATGCGAGAAGCTTGGGGTGAACCCTACCTTCGTCGCTTTCTTATTGCAAAAGGAATTAATACATGGGGGAATTCTATATTCTTTATTTCAATTGCATGGGTAGTTTCTCAATCCGGAGGACCAACTGCCTATGGTTATTTACTGACAGCATATTTTCTCGGCCATTTACCATTGTTATTGTATGCTGGAATGGTGGTGGACAAATTACCTCGAAGAACTGTCGCATTGGTGGCAGATTTAGTTGAAGCGGGAATAGTCTTTATTGCAATATTTTGTCTTCTCTTTTCATTTCCTTTAGTTCCTACATTATTATTACTGGCTTTTTCAGTGGGTGCAATATCTGCTTTTTCAATTCCTGCAGAAAATGCCTTATTACCGGATTTAATTGACGAAAATTTACTATCCGAAGCGAATTCAATTCATGGCATAATAATGACAATTGCATGGATGATTGGCCCTTTAGTTGGTACTAGTTTATTGTTCTATTTCAATCTCGAAGCTTGTTTATTATTTGATGTATTTACATTCCTAGTTAGCGCAGGAATCCTTTGGACCATTCCTGAAATTCCTGTAGAAAGAGAGGACACATCAGGTAATCTTCGTGAAGAGATATCCGAAGCGATATCATTTGTCAGAACCCAGCCTTGGTTATTTGCGGGTATCTTAATGTTCATGTTTTGGCATTTTTGGGACTCAATGATAGAGATAGGCGTTCCTTTCTTGATTGAATCGAAAGATTTGGGTGCTCGGTCATATGGCATTTTTGGAGCAGTCGGCGCAGCGGGTGCAATGATTGGTTCTGCTTTTGCAGGTATTAGACCAGTTCCCAAAGAAAAAAGAGGTTTGGTATTCTATATTTTCATAGGGGCTATTGCATGGTGTATGCTATTTTGGGCTATGCCAATTCCATTTTGGGCAGTATTAATATTCGTATTACTAGAAGGTATTCTAGGAGGCTCTTTGATGGTAATCTGGAGGACAGCAATGTCCGATAGCGTAGATCAACATCTCCGAGGTCGAGTAAATTCTTTAGATGCAGTAGGTTCTCTAATCTTTCTTCCCATTGCGCCACTTCTTGGAGGTTGGTTAATATCGCTCACAAATGTCTTGACAACTTATTCCATTGCTGTTTCATTCATGGTTTTGACTACTACTATAGGTTTACTTATCCCCTCCTTTAGAAATTTTCAAAGAAATCCTTCTGAAAAATTCCCAAGAGTCGAACAAAAGTAAATCTTCTTCCATAGATTTCAAGGCTTTGACATATTACGGTAGAGCATGGCTTTTGCCACATCCAGACGAATTGATTTCCCCATGGTAGATTTAGCAGGCATTGTATATTACCCTAGATTTTGGGATTTAGCCCATCGTTTTTACGAGGAGTCTTGGGAATATACTTGTAATATTCATTACAACGAATTATTGCAAAAGCACCGAATAGGATTCCCCTTGGTCCATAGCGAAGCAAATTTCCTTCACCCTCTTAGTTATGGCGATACAGCCGTTTGTAATATTTCTGTAAAAAATATTGGCAATACATCAATTACTTGGTTTATTGAGATTTTTAACCAGGATGAGATATTGTGTTGGAGCGCAACACAAACTACCGTTTGTACAAATATGGATTCAATTAAAGATAAAATATTAGTTCCAGAATGGGTTCGAACAGGCCTTTCTAAAATAATTGTAAAATAATTAAAGTTATTCTTTAGGCCATTTTTTCGATAAAGCACCACGGAGATCATCATTCATTTTAGCATCCCACCAGTTGGCATTTCTCCAAATTGCATACCTTCCTCTTATACCACGTAAATCTGCCCGATCTAACTTAGTTCCTTGAAAATTTGATAGATTCATCCTAGCTTTAATAAAAATAGCATCTCGCATGTCCGCATTATCAAAGGCTGCTTTCATTAAATTTGCTTGTTTGAAAGAGGCTTTTCTAAGGTCTGCTCCCGAAAGATCCGCTCCTTCTAAATCAGCACCATCAAATACCGCTCTTCTCAAATCTGCTCCTGACAAATCTATGCCTCGTAAATCCTCACCTATGTGAGATGTATATGACCAATCTTTTCTTTCAGTATTATTTTCAGTCACGAGATAATCTCTCCAGATAATTCCGTCCAGCATCTGTCAAAACAACATACCTATTTTTCTTTGGCATACCGGCTGGATATTCTAATAACGGTTCTTGTTTCTTTCCAGAAACCCCGCCTTCTAACATTCTATTGATGTACAAGGAAAGGTTCCATTTCTCTACCTCTTCCTCGCTCCATTTTCCAGATTGGGAAACTAATATTTTCAATTCTCTAGGGGGAGTATTTGTTTCCTTTTCTACAAATCTTAGGTAATGTATTGTGGCTAAGATAACATCCCCAGTTTTTTCAATCCCACAGGAATCTAGAACTCTCCTAAAAGCAGACCCACGTTCTGGTATTCCTGTTTGAATAGCTCTTTGGGCCGCTTCTTCAACAGCTAAGTCACGGGCATTTCTAATTGCAGAAAGATTAGCAGTCCATGACCCATCTTCTTTGATTTTCAACCAACCATCACTAACTTCTTTCGCAGATCCAGTTAAATCAATAATATCTGAACCAACTTTGATGTAAATCCGTCCCATTCCTGATTCCTCAATTGCACTCATATTATTACCGGCGCCGCCTATTTAGTTAAATCCTAGTATTATTTTTTAACAAAAAGTGATTTTATAACTGTGAGATTTAAGATAACTAACTCACTGCGATGTATGATGAGTAGCGACAATAGTGCCGGTTATCCATTAGTTTTGCACGCAGAAGCTGACCCCAGCCGCCTCGGCGGAACTGCAATTTGCGGATTCTCAACAGTTGGATCAGTAGGTGTAATTACGACATCTCATTTGATCAGTGCTCTTGATTTAGATGTCATGGGAACCGTTTTACACCCTCATTTCCCAGCAATTGCTTTAATTCATGACTCAGTACCAAAGCACCCTGTTCGAGTTTATCAAGGCGAAGGATTAGGTGTATTTACTTCAGAAATACAATTTCCAAATGAAAAAGATGTTTATTTTGGCGAAACTGTACTTGAATGGTTTACAAAGGGTGGTTTTGATCGTCTAATTGTAGTTGACGGAGTCATAAGTAATGAACTTGGAATTAAAGAGGAAGGCGAATTATGGGGTGTTTCCTCCACTCAAGAAGGTCGAGACCAATTAGATAAAGCAGGTATTCGCCGTATCCAACAAGGAATTGTATCAGGTATTGCAGGTTATCTAATCGCTGAAGGCGAACGTCGAGGCTTGGAAGTGTCCGCTCTGCTGGCTGAGTGCAATCCGATGTATCCCGATGCACGTGCTGCACTTATCGCAGTGGAGGGCGTGAGCGAATTACTCGATAGAGAAATCCCGATTCAAGATCTGTTGAATGATGCAAGAAATATTGAAGAGCGTGTGAGAGAAGCATTCAATCGCGCACAGCAAACATCTTTGCCAGCGCCTAATAATGATGATGACGATGATGAAGTTCAAATGATATTTTAATCAATAGAATGGATTTGTTCCAGCAGTATGGTCTGTGGTGTCTATAATCTCTGAGATTCCAGGTACATTATCTGTAATCATAACTTCTACTCCTTGTTTTAATGTAACATCTACCATTCCACAACCTTGGCAACCACCACCAAAAGCGATGTATGCCTTACCTTCATCGACTCCCAATAAATCTACATGACCTCCATGAGATGCAACAGCGGGGTTTACATGTTCTGCAATCACATCTGCTACACTCTGAGATAGTTCATCTATCCATAGAGGGTTAGGGTTATCGAATGCAAACCCCCCTCCCATCAGAGTTTCTTTGTAATCTAATGTAGTGCCGTTGATGTACTGCACACTTCTTTCCGCAACTAATAATTTTAATCCATTTGCCTCAGTTTGAAAATCTCCTTCCTTAGCTTCTCCTAGAGGGACTAATTGTAAATCATAATTGAAACCCTTCGCACCTCTTCCAACTATTTCGATACGGACAGCTAGGTCCGCATCTTCTCCTTGAGATAGATATTGATTCAACATCTCCTGAGCTTTCTCTGTTATATCCAGCATGTTACTCAATGTGTTGCAATGGGTACCCTTTATTCAACCTGTCCTCAAACAGGCAAGAGTCATGAGTCTCGTTCCTTACGACACACCATGTCTGCCACGGAGGTCATTGATCTATTTGGCAGACCTCTGAAAGATTTACGAATTTCTGTAACGGATCGGTGTAATTTTCGCTGCAGATATTGTATGCCAAGAGAACGATTCGATGAGAATCATACATTTTTACCCAAAAGGGCATTTCTTTCATTTGATGAAATAGAGAAAGTAGTCCGCTCTTGTATTCCTTTAGGTTTAGAGAAAGTTCGTATTACGGGGGGAGAACCTCTACTCCGAAAAGATTTACCAGAACTAATTGAAAAACTTTCTAAATTAGATATCGATATTGCATTAACCACCAACGCCTCATTACTGAAAAAAAACGCCAAAGCGCTCCATTTAGCCGGACTAAATCGTGTAACTGTAAGTTTAGATGCATTAGATCCTGAACTCCATAAACAAATGTCTGATAGTAATATTTCAGTAGATTCGGTATTAGAAGGAATAGATGAAGCAGTTCGCGTTGGCCTTTTTCCTGTAAAAATTAATTGTGTTGTACAAAGAGGGGTTAATGAGGAAGAGGTTAGTAAATTAGTGAATCATTTTAGAGGCACAGGAATCGTTGTCAGATTCATTGAGTATATGGATGTAGGACGTACTAATGGTTGGCAACTAGGGCAAGTTGTACCGACTGAGAATATTCTTCAACATCTTCAGAAAGAATTCGATTTAGTTTCAGTCAAACCAACAAATAGTAGTGACGTAGCAGTCCGATGGGCCCATAGTGATGGTTCAGGAGAGATAGGATTTATTTCTTCAGTAACAGCGCCTTTTTGTGGAGACTGTGTCAGAGCTCGACTTTCTGCAGATGGTAGATTAGTAACCTGTCTTTTTGCATCTGGTGGCCATGATATTCGGGCATTAATTCATAATGGCGCCAATGATGAAATCCTTCAAGAAGCAATAGCAGCAATATGGACACGAAGAAAAGATCGATACAGTGAGATCCGTTCAGAAGATACAGCAGCACTACCTCGAATTGAGATGTCTTACATCGGCGGTTGAGTTTCATTCAAGCATTCAACAATAATATCCCATGGGGCATTCGTCCGAAATGATGGTTTAGAGTAGTGCGATCTCGCTGCTTTGAAACCTTTATTTTGAATTAATTCAATCATTTTGTTCGGACTAGGAGGTGATCCTTGGTTCTGCCAACTAGCCAAGTCATCAGTTAAAATTAGACAACGACAATCCGCTACTTCCGCCTCCTGTTGAATATACCTAATACTTCGAAGTATTCTTCTTTTTTCTAACTCAAAGTCCCTTTCAGTCCATGATAACAATTTACCTTCATCTAAACTAGTAGTGCACAAAGACATTGCAATTTCTTCAGTGAAACCCGCCATTATACTTTCGTCTCCTATTTGTCCTATCCATAGAGGACCAGATACACGATTGTCTTTCCTATTTATGGGATATGAAAGAGGCAAGAAACAATGCATGGGGAGTGACTCAAGAGAACTTGGAGGCATTAGTTTTGCATCTATCGATGCCTGAACTTCCTCGACTTTTGGACTAGAAACTCTCCACCCTAAGTTTTCTTCTAATTCATTTGAAACTTTTATTGATTTAGTTACCTTTACTGAAACTCTTAGATGATGAGAATCCCAAATAGACAATATAGGTTGAATACTTCTGTCGTGGCTAGCCGCATTTCTTGCAATACACGCCAGTAAAACTCTCATTCCAGAGTCATGTGCTAGACCGTCTGTTTTCACCCTGGCTCCATATCTTCTCATCAAAGCAGTTCTTGATGAACCGGTTAACGCAGCCGTATCAGTGGCACTAATTTCTAGCACAGCCCTTCTAGCTAGAGATTGAATTGCAGTATCTAAAAATGGCATTGGCGAACCAAATGGGTCAACATCTACCCAGTGCCACCCTTGGTCTAGTACCGCAGTTCTCAAATCTCCTTGCCTCGGAGTAAGTATTCCTTCCCCGTGCGAGGGGGGGAACTGTTCATGATTCTTCATTGCCCAATTCAATGAATTTTCATTTAGATCACAAATGGTAACTCTCATCCTTTTCGAGTATTCTTCTGGTAATTCATTTAACCATCTTCTGGCTCTTAAACCACTAGCAGCTAAACCGTCAATTGCATATATTTCTGAATCACCTAAGAACCCCGAATCGATAATATTCTTCATTAAAATGACGCTTCTAGTCCTTGAACCAGCCATCGCCGGATTATAGAATACCTTTTGAAAATCTTTAGAAGAGGGCCCTAAACTATCATTTGTAATATTGTCTGCAAGTCGCAAAAACGTTGCTCCTTCTAGGTGTACTAAACCCTCACTCAACACAAATCCATCCTATTAATAATGTTCAAAAATAATTTCTGGATTAATGTGTGTGACTTTCCTTCCTTCGTCATGGACAAAACCAACACGTTTGCAACCAGGCAGTCTCTTAGAAAGCCAAGATTCTACTGAATCAGCAGCGTCTTTGTTGACAGCTATTGTCATCCCCATTCCCATATTGAAAGTACGATGCATTTCTCTATCATTAACCGAACCATTATTCGCTAACCATAGAAATTCTGGCAATATTGGCAAAGGCGAATCTATATGCCAACCGAGACTATCGTGTAATCTCAATAAATTAGATAATCCACCACCTGTGATATGAGCCATAGCCCTTAGGTCACTGATTTTACAAGGACCGATTCCATCTCTACAATCTTTAATTAAATTAATTAATGGGTCAACATAAATCCTAGTAGGGTTTAGTAAAATTTCTCCCAAAGTAATATCTCCTTCTTCAAATCTTTCGATATTTCTGTGAGGATGTTCTGGATTAAAAGGCGCTTTTTCTATTAAGGAACAGCCCGAACGTTCTAGAATGGCTCTAACAAGAGTATAGCCATTAGAATGTATGCCACTACTAGGTAAGCCAATTATTACATCACCAGCCTCTAAGTTTTCTCCAGTAATCTCATCTCCCTTAGGGAACCAACCTAAAGCTGTACCAGACAGATCAAGTTCAGTGACAATACCTGGGAGTGTAGCGGTTTCCCCTCCTGCTAAGGTTATTTTTGCTCTTTTGCAAGCCTCAGCCAAAGACGCTCCGATTATTGCATGAGTAGCTGGGTCAGTTTTTGGGACGGCAATGTAATCTACGAAAGCGATTGGCTCTGCTCCCACGCACAACAAGTCATTTACATTCATAGCAACACAATCAATCCCTACTCCTTGATATTTTCGAAGATCGTTAGCAATCATTAATTTCGAACCAACCCCATCAGTCGCCAATGCCAGCCTATTTTCTCCGAATTCTATTATTCCTCCAAAACCACCAGGTAGTGGAACCGGTGCTCCAAATTCTCCCTTTTGACGAACAGATGCAGAAAGTGCCCCTACTAAACTAGCCACTGCAACTCCCTCTGCATCTATATCTACACCCGAGGATGCGTAGTCTAGTGGCGTGTCACTCATAGCGCTGGGAGTCATAACTACTGCATCAATTACTCTGTCTGATATTTTCCCTTATTGCCCCGTAATAATGTTTTTTTTAATATTCGAATATTATAATTATGGTAAATATAGCCAAAAAGACATATTTAGATACATCTCTAAGAGACTCTATAACTGTTATAGGTCGTCGAAGACCTTACCGGAACGTGAGTATCCTATGAATAATAAAAAAATAATTGCAATGATGATGACCCTGAGTATGCTAGCAGCAGCGTTTGCTGGTTGCTTAGGCGGAGATGACGATGACCCAGAACCAATAGTGGAAGAGTGGACATTAACACCGGCTGCAGATGTAGCCTCAGTGTTCGTAACTTCTGATTGGGACCCGATTATCCCCAACCTGAACGCCGGAGAGATGTGTGACGCAATCCTTTCCGCTATGACCAAGACTGATGAAAGAGAAGTTGTGGTCGATTTCACACGTGGTTACTACACTAGTAGCCAAGGTGTAATCGGTGCTACAGGTTCAGCAATGATTTCTGACGCACTTGATCTAAATATGGCAGGCACAAGAGTTGCTGTACAATCTGGAACAACTTCAGATTTGTGGGCAGCAGATAATTTGCCATTAGCGACAATTGTTGCATATGCTGATTTCCCTTCAGTTACAGCATCCGTAAGTAACGGTGACGCAGATTATGCTATGGGAGACTCTCCTGTATTGGCATTAGCTGGTGACCTAATGGTTACTTTCTCAGATGAGACATTCGGTATTGCTGTCGATGATGGTGATTCAGAACTTCTTGCAGCGATTAACGTAGCAATTACTGCAGTAATCGATTCTGGAGAATATGATTTAATCTTCGGTGCATGGTTTGACGGTGCAGTTGTACTAACTGACGATACAGATGCTAACACAGCAACATCATACCCTATGGCAACAGAAGGTAGCAGACTAGCACATGTTCTAGAAACAGGTAACCTAAGATTCTGCTCTGATACATCTTACCCTCCGTTTGAGAACTTAGATGCAAGCGGTAACGCAGTTGGTTTCGACGTAGATATCGGCAATGCAATCGCTGATGAGATGGCTGCACACTACATGAATGCAGCAAATCCAATGTTCGTACCTCCAGTTTCTGATGTTACAATCAAGATTGGATTCCTTAACGATGCAACTGGACCGATTTCAGTATATGCAGGTGGATTCACATTTGCTTCCACAACAGCAGCATCAACTCTAACTGCTGCAAATGATGGATATACCTTCGAGATCGTTGAAGCAGATTCAGCATGTGATGGACAAGCAGCAGCAACTGCAGCTCAATCATTGATTGACGCTGGAGTAGTAGCAGTGGCAGGAGCAGCATGCTCTGGTGCATCAATGGGTGCTAACGCAGTACTTTCAGCAGCAGGAATCCCAATGGTTTCCTATGCAAGTACTAGCCCAGCATTATCCGATGCAGTAGCACACCCCGATTTCTTCCGTGTTGTCCCTAGTGACGCTATTCAAGGCGATGCTATGGCTGATATGGTTGCAGCAAGTGGTGTAACTAGCCCAGCATTAATCCACATGACTAACGCGTATGGAGCAGGCCTTGCAGATTCATTTGAGTCATTCTGGCTTGATATGGGTATGACACTTTGTTTAAAGACAGGGTATGAAGATACCGCTACAGATTTCGCAGGAGCAGTTCAAGCAGTAGTAGATGCAGGTTGTGACTCAGCAGTCCTAGCATCATATTCTGCTGACGGTGCAATGATAATCGAGACTATGGCAGTAATGGGAGCAACAATTCCTGTATTCGGTGCTGATGGAATAGCAGGCGAATCCGCCCTTCTAGATTATACTAATCCAGCAGCTGCAAACGGCGTTCAAGTAACAATGCCTAGAGCAGCAGAAGCAGGATCAGGAGATTTCGCAGCAACTTGTGCAGAAGATGCTGTATGTGCTGCTGGAATCTACACTGCTGAAGCATTCGACGCAGTAATGATGATCGGAGAAGCAGCTATGCATGAAGATGGTGCTAATATGGCAACACATCTGAAGATGGTCGGCGTAGATTACGCAGGTGCAAGCGGCGTACACAACTTCATGGATAACGGAGACGTTACAGGAAGTGGATACGATGTTTGTTCTTTCAATCATGTACCAACATATGGAGATTACTTCAACTGTAATCATATATGGACTGCTACTGGTGGACTTACAGCAGCAACTTTCATGGGCGCTACTGTAAAGATTGGTTTCCTTAACGATGCAACAGGACCTATTGCTGTATACGCAATGGGCTTCGTAGCTGCATCACAAATTGCTCTTGGTATAGCTAATACAATCGGATGGAACAGCATGGTTCAGTTCGAGATAGTATATGCTGACTCAGGTTGTGATGGAACTATGGGTGGAACTGCAGCTCAAACATTAGTTGATGCAGGCGTCGTAGGAGTAGTTGGAGCAGCTTGCTCTGGTGCTTCAATGGCAGCAAATGGTGTATTATCTGCAGCAGGAATCCCACAGATTTCCTATGCAAGTACTAGCCCAGCACTTTCCGATGCAACTGCTTACCCTGATTTCTTCCGCGTAGTGCCAAGTGACGCTCTACAAGGTCAAGCACTTAGTGCAGTAGTACAAGCAGATATGCCAGCAGATGGCTCTGTTGGATTAATCCACATGACCAACGCATATGGTTCAGGTCTTGCAGACTCATTCTCTGCTGATTTCTCAGCAGCAGGATATAACCTATGTACAACTATCGGATATGAAGAAACAACAACTGATTTCTCAGCAGCAGTTCAAGCAATGACTGACAGCGGATGTACTTCTGCTGTATTAGTGTCATATGCTGCAGATGGTGGAATGATTCTTGATGAGATGGCTTCACAAGGTTGGTCTGGCCAAGTATATGGTGGAGACGGAATTGCTGAAGAAGGTCTTGCGGCAGATACATCTGCTAGCGTTGATGGCGTAATTGCTACAAAGCCAGCGGCTGGATCAATGGGTACTGTAGGATATGTATTCGCAGGTCTTTGTGCACAATCTACTGATTGTGCTGGTGGTATCTATACTGCTGAAGCATTCGATGGAGTTGTTGTAATGGCATTAAGTGCGTTCGCACAGATGGCATCTCCTTCAGCTACATTGAGTCAAGTAATCATGGCTACAGGTCAAGGATTAGAGGGAGCGAGTGGAACAATCTCTTTCCTTGCTAATGGAGACAGTCCTGGTGCAGGATACTGTGTTGGAGACTTCACAGAAGATGCAGATGGTAATGTCGCCTTTACTTGTAACCGTAGTTGGGACCCAGCAAACGGAATGTCTTGAATAATCTTTTAGATCAATCAAGTACGTAAAGCAGTGTGGCGGTAAATCCGCCACACTGCCCTTTTTTTTTAAACTCAAAGTTATGATTTAGTATGTGTGTGTGTAGGTAATGCTCCAACAAATACGTGAAAATTATAACCAACTTTCAACTCTTAATAAGAGAGTATTTCTTGTATTATTCTTATTCTTCGACTCACTATTTTTAGGATTATCTTACGGATATGGGGGCCTAAATTTTCTTGATATCATTCTCCTAGATAAATTACCAACTGATTTGATTTGGCTATTACAAATATTAGAATCAATAAGTGCAGGATTTCTTGTAATAAAGATATTTTTTGATGATATCCCCCCAAGTCGAATTAGGACATTGGGAATATTTCTTTCCCCTTTATTCATGTTAGGCGTAATATTTCTAACATTAGAAGCCTTACTCCAAGGTCTTGAAACAAGAGCAACAATAACGCTGGATTTAATTTCTATCAGTACAGGAACTTTAACTTGGGCATCTACCTATCTTGCTATTGCTATTGGTTTAACTCTAACATATAAAGTTCAGAGATACGGTAATTTTGCGCAATCTGAATTTTTTATGATTGGTATGTATTTGGCTATGGTGATGGTTTGGAGTGATTATTTCGTACCTTTATACGATGCCCCTAAGGATGGAGTTTTAACATGGTCATTGCTATCTTGGTCACTTCTTGCTGCATTTATTCTAACTGGTTTTGCTGGTATTATGATCGACAGACTCGTGTATAGGGGTTTTCGCGAACAAAGAGCATCCCCTCAAGTTATGATGATCGCTTCTCTAGGTGTAGCATTAATTCTTAGAGCATTGACATATTTACGTTTTGGAGCATCAAGAAATATGTTTGAGCCAGATTCAGATTGGCGTATGCCAACAATGAGGTGGGAACTTCCCACAACCAAATTTCGTTTCAATTTAGGAGATAGAACCCAAGGGCTTGCTCCAGCCGAACCCTTTTGGGATGCGAATGGAAATGGGATATATGATAGAGGGACAAATGGTTTGTTTGAGTCGTTTACAGATTTAGATGGTGATAATAGATATGATAGTGCCCAAACATACAATCATTACAATTGCGAACAAACAGGAATCGATGAAACAACTGGAGAGCCGATTTTATCTCGAATTGTTAGTGAAGTATCCAAGCCATTCTTTGAAATGTATGATACAAATGTAGATTGCGTAACAGGTGCAACTACAAACTATGCATATTACAAAGGAATAGTTCCAGCTGTAATTTTCTCTTCTGTCGCAATACTACTTCTGTTGCTAACAAAAACAAGACTAGGAAGGAAAATGCGAGCAGTTGCAGATAATCCGGAGCTGGCAGCAAGTAGCGGCATCAATGTCGAACGCGTCCAATTAACAAGCGCTTTCCTTTCCGCTGGAATCTCTGGTTTAGGAGGGGCGATTTTTGCAATAACTTTACGATATAACCCCGAAACCGCTTTCACATTATTACTCCCTTCTTTCGCTGTCATAGTATTGGGAACTATAGGTTCGATTCCCGGGGCAATAATTGCTTCATTAATAGTGGGCTTTGTTAGGGCCCTTTCGTCTCCTATCTTGATAGGAATTGGTAGCCCACTAGGCCGTTCTAATTATACCGCAATGGACGGAGTAATGCCCTATATTTTCCTTGTTGCAGTATTGATGATTATGCCGGAAGGAATCGGGGATGCCTATGAAAAATGGAAAATCGATAGATTAAGGCGTAAGCGAGAGAAAACAAAAAAACCCTCAAAAGCGGTCACATATTTACTTGCTATATTTCCTTTAACCGCAGTACTAGGCCTTCATAATTGGTGGAATGACCGCTCAGATCGCGCTCAAACATTAGCATCTATTGGTATTGGAAGTTATATTTTCCATCGTTTTGCTAGTTTCATTTCTAGAAACTCATTTTACTCAGATGCATGCTCAGACGCCTGTTCTGCTAATACTGGAGTTCAAACAAATCTAGATTTATTATTAGGGAGTGATGGTATTCTTCAGGCAGAAGATTCACCATACTTTTCCGATACTTTAGCCGACATAGATATTTCATGGTTTGAGTTAATGCAAACAGAGTTATGGTTTATCGAATCTATCTCTTCAATGGATAATCTTGTTTGGCCCCTAATTCCAATTTTAGTTTGGTGTGTGGCCCTATTCCAAGCGGTAGAGTATATCTGGGAAACTGATTATATTTCCAAGCCAGTCAAATCGATTGATAAAAGAACTAATATTTTCGATATCTTGAGTGCATACGATTCAAAGATAAGAAACATCTGGAATAAGATTGTCAGAGATTATGAAAGTAAAGTATATTCGATAACAAATAACATTAGATCACAGCCATCTAGTTTATTAGAAAAATATAGTAATCACTTACCCTCAAATGAGAGATTTAAGTACGGTAGAGAAAGCAAAATTGGATCCAACATAATCTTTATAATATTACTAATAATTCTATTTTTATTCCTTTACTGGCTCCCTATTTCTAATTCGGACACCATGAATTTCAATAAAGCGCTTCAAGTATCAAATGTTCTGCTGACCTTGTCGATATTTATTCTAATGTCCTTCTCATTAAATCTCCATACTGGAGTTACTGGGATGGTTAATTTTGGAGTCATATTCTTCGTTGGCATTGGGGCGATAACTGTTGGTATCTTAACTGCCCCCACTGAGGTTCATGGTTATGCATGGCCAGTATTGCCTGCAACTATTTTTGCAATATTATTAGCAGCGGTATTTGGATGGGCGCTAGCCTACCCTACTGCACGTTTAAGAATGGATTATTTTGCCATAGTTACGATTTCTCTTGGTGAAATTGTTCGTGTATTATTAGCTGGAGAGCCTCTATTAAGAGTTGGATCAATTGGTTCCGCAATTGGAATTTCTAAGTATACACTTCCATTAAAACAATGGTGGTTTTGTGGCAGAGGTGTTTCTATCGGGCCAGATACTGATTATATCAGTGCAGATTCATGTAGAAATGATTCAGCACTTATTGGTCCGGCTGATAAGATGGGAGAACTACTCAATCTCACAGATGCAAATGGTTTAATCGAACCAGCACCGTATATGATGCTACTCGCAATTATGGGCATTATCTCAGTAATACTAGTTTGGTGGCTTCTCGAAACCATATTGTCCTCACCTTGGGGTAGAATTTTGAGAGCGATTAGAGAAGATGAAGAAGTGGCTCAACATCACGGTCATGATGTTTTGTCCCATAAAGCGGCTAGCCTTGCTTTGGGGGCGGCAATAGCTGGGCTTGCGGGTGCATTCTGGGCTTGGAAACTTACAGGTTTCGAACCATCAATAATGTCTCCTGCTCGTTCTACGTTCTTAGTTTGGGCAGCATTTATTATAGGGGGTAAAGCAAATAATAAGGGAATGATAATAGGTGCCTTCATCATAGTTCTTATGGAATTCGTTTTCAATGTTTTAGTTGCAGCACAAGGTTCACCAGATCTACCATTATATTCAACTGCGGATAAGATAGATAGACTATTCCAATGGTTAGTTATGGATCAATGGGAAGTTACTAAGATATTTATTACCATATTAATTCTAGGAATTCTATTACGAATCAGAATAATTTCTGATATTGGAATGTCAGGAGTATTTGTTTTCTTATTTACCCTATTCATGTTGGGTCAGCGCTCCATCGAAGAGTCATTCAATAATGGTGTAAGTGCAGATATGGCTTATGTGAAAGTACTATTAATTGGTAGTTTAATGTTATTTTCATTGAAATTAAATCCAAAAGGATTAATTCCAGAAGTTCCATTTAGACCTTCAAAATATTCAAGTCAATTAGATGAAGGAGTAGGTGAAAAATGAATACTGTCCTTAAGGTAGAAAATCTACGTAAAGAGTTTGGCGGACTTGTAGCTGTAAAGGATGTATCATTTGAAATCAAAGAAGGTGAATTCGTAGGACTTATCGGTCCCAACGGATGTGGCAAATCAACTACCTTCAATTGCATCAGTGGTCTTCTTAATCAGACATCTGGTAAAGTGGAAATTTATGGCAAGGACGTTTCTAATATGAGGCCAGACCAAATTCATGGTTTAGGAATGACAAGAACCTTCCAACATACTAGATTATGGCGAGAAATGACAGTCATTGAAAATCTTCTAGTTCCTCCGAGAAAACAATTATCTCCAAATATTCTGAAATCATTATTCAAATTCCCTCAAAGCCGCCAAGCAGAATCTCTTAGATTAGAAAAAGCTCATGCTATTCTCGAAGAGTTAGAAGTCCCTCATATGGCACATAATCTAGCCAGTGAATTATCAGGAGGTCAATCAAAATTAGTTGATATCGGACGTTCAAGAATGGGCTCTCCAAACCTTCTGTTACTCGATGAACCAGTAGCTGGTGTTGCAGGCCCTTTGGCGATGAAAATTTTCAATAATCTGAGAAAAACAGTCGACGAAACAGGTATTTCTATACTAATAATTGAACACAATATGGACTTTATACTCCGCCAAGGTGTTGATAGAATTATTGTTATGAATGAAGGAGAGGTTTTGATGGTCGGTACTCCTGACGAAGTAAAATCGAATAAAGCAGTCATTGAAGCCTATCTCGGTTCTGCCGGAGAGGAGGAGTGAGTGTAATGGGTAGAGTACTAGATGTAAAAGGACTCAATGGGGGATATGGCTCAGTTCAGATTCTCTATGATATAGACCTATATGTAGAGGAGGGAGAATTTGTTACAATTATTGGACCGAATGGATGTGGGAAATCTACATTTATCAAGACTATATTTGGAATATCTACTTACTATTCAGGAGATGTAATACATGACGAAGAAGATGTTTCCGGTTGGCGAACGGATCAATTAGTAAATAGAGGAATTGCATATGTCCCTCAAGTTGATAACGTATTTCCATCTTTAACAATCTATGAGAATCTACAGATGGGTGGTAATAACCTGTCTAATTTAGTTCTAAATAATAGAATTGAGCGTGCTTTGAATATGTTCCCTGATTTGAAAGAAAGAGTTCATGATTTGGCTGCCTCTCTATCTGGAGGAGAGAGGCAAATGTTGGCAATATCACGTGCTCTGATATCCAATCCAAAGTTTTTGTTGTTAGATGAACCAACTGCAGCATTAAGCCCCCTATATCAACAACAAATCATTGAACGAATAGATGCCTTGAGAGGCGAGGGAATTACTGTACTAATAGTAGAACAAAACGCTCGTTTAAGCCTTGCCCGCTCAGATAGAGGATATATTTTTGCAGGAGGGAAAGTAGTGCATTCAGGAGATGCTCAACATATTCTAACTGACCCTGAGATAGGCGAATATTTCCTTGGTTCACATTAATATCAATAGAAATTATTTCTTTGATAATACCTTTTCTACGGCAATTGGTATGAATTGTAGAGAGTTTACTAATCGATGCCCATCCTCAACCTCTATTAATTCAACATTTGAATTAGATTCGGCTACTTTTCTGGAAGATTCTATTGGTACGATATCATCAGAAACGCCATGAATAATCACAGTTGAGTGGTTTATCTCTGGCCATGACATCCTTTTAGCGCTGACCATAAAATCCCAACTTAACTTAATTTCTTCATTGAGACCATGATGGAAATAAGGCCTGAATCCATTATTTTCCCATTCATTCAATTCCTCTTCTCCTATTTTTTGAAAATTTTCTGCCAAACCAAATGCAGGAGCCATTAACACCAATTTCAGATTCTTATCTAATAATTCAATAGCTGCATTTGCAACAGCTAACCCTCCGTAAGATGAGCCCATGATTAGATCAAAATCACCAATTTCAGATATCTTGTCAAGAACAACTGCTGTTTGCTCGCCGATTGTCCAACCTCTTTCACTCATATCAATTGAAATTACATCCCATCCTAGATTTTCTATTATCCACTTAGGTTTCGAACCATTGGGGCTTCCTTCAAGTCCATGAGCCCAAAGAACTTTCAATTTATCACTCCAAATCACAGAATTTCAATGCAACAAAATCTGTATTGGTTGTTTCTCTCTTCATAGCATTAGCGTCTAATACACGTAGATGAATTTCACCAACTACATGAATGGTCGCATGATATAAGTGTCCTCCATGTACTGAATGTCCATTATCTGACATTAGAGTATGTAGATGAGTAAAAGGGCCATCATGACCAGGAGCTAAATTACCCTGTGTAGATAGTAATTCCATTGGCCCTTCATGATCTAAAGTTTGATAAATTCCATCTGCCCCTAAATATCCCATCCGAATATCTCTCACTCTTCCTATTCCACTAGTGATTACAGCGCAATCAATTCCATGTTCAGAAAGACTTTGAATAGACTGATGTATTTCCTCTCCAGGGTCCAATCTTAGTATTACATCGTCGTCTACTCTGACAAATTCCATAGTTGTCGATTAGGGACTTAGATTTGAAACCAACGTAGAGTAATTTTCTATGAGTCTTGGCGAAAATTAAATTTTCTTGCAGTGGAAGCGATTAATACGTAATTTTTGTATTTGATTTACATTAAAACTCCACTAGAAACAAAGGGGTATCAGAAACTATCCAATTTGGTTATAGACCGCAAGTGCGTCGGAGCAAAGCCCAGCGAGGAATAAGTATGACAATGGCAGCACATGACTCGTCCGCTCGTTGGAAAACCTTCTTTTTAGAAGCCAAGGAAACTGAGATATTTACCTTGCTCTCAAAACAGTCTATTACTCCAACGCTTGAAGTTCCATTTCATGAACTTGAGGCTTTTGATCCTGACTTCGCAGAAGATATTCTCCAGTTTCCTCGAACAATTTTAGATACAGGCAAAGAAACACTAAGGCATATTTGTAGAGAACGTGGAGAAGACTTAGATGTTATATTACGTGTAGGTGAATTGCCTCGAGACAGTCGCCGAACTTTACGAGAGATAGGTTCAGCAGATATCGAGAAATTACGAAGTAGCGATGTTCAAGTAATAAAAATCTCAGAGATTAAACCTAGAATGCATATTGCAATTTTTGAGTGTGAATCATGCGGAGTACGGCAAGAACTTATTCAAACCAACGAGAGAGAATTAAAGGAACCAATTCGATGCCCACCTGCAGATCAAGGAGGCTGTGGCGAGAATGCAGGAAGGGGAGGAGCCACACGTTTCCAGCTCATTTTTGAAGTATCAAGATTAATTAATAATCAATGGATAGAAATTCAAGAATTACCAGAGTCAGTAGAAAGTGGTGCTCAACCAGGAAGAGCCAAAGTACTTCTTGAAGGGGACTTAGTAAACAAGCATTTACCAGGTCAAAGAATAGTTGCTAATATGATACCTGTAGTTTATAGTGAGGTAATAAAAAATAAAAAAACCCCAATGTTTGATATTATTTATCATCTTGTTAGTTCTGAACACGAATCTGTTCCATTTACTGAAATTAAAATTACCGATGAAGAAGAAGAACAAATTATTTCTATATCTCAGAGAGAAGATCTTCTCACATTGATGCAGAATTCTATCGCTCCATCTATATTCTCATCTGGTGTTATGAATTTTGTGAAAAGATCCCTTGCTCTCCAATTATTTGGTGGTGTTTCCAGAAGAAATCCTGACGGTACTCGAACTAGAGGGGATATCCATATTCTTTTGATGGGGGATCCAGGAGTCGCTAAATCTCAGTTGCTAACTTATGTTTCAGAATTATCTCCTCGAGGTAAATTTGCATCTGGAGGGGGTGTTTCCGGTGCAGGATTAACAGCCGCAGCAGTAAGAGATACATTTGCTGATGGAAGATTTGCTTTAGAGGCAGGAGTACTCCCTCTTTCAGATAGAGGTTTGGCGGCTATAGACGAGTTCGATAAGATATCTCCCGATGATAGAAAAGTAATGCACCCTGCTATGGAGCAGCAGAAAATTGATATTTCTAAAGGTGGCATTACAGCTTCACTGCCTTCGCGTTGTGCTATTATTGCAGCAGCAAATCCTAAATCTGGTCGTTTCTCAAAAAGAGGTGCGAATACCAGTGTACTCCGTTCATTTAGCGAAACGGGTTTAGAAGCCCCTTTAGCATCAAGATTTGATATTATATGGATGTTGAGGGATACAGTCAAAGCAGAAACGGACGAAATGATTGCTAAACATATTCTTCGGAGTAGGACCAAAGGAGTCCCCGAAGCTTTAATTGATGAATTTATAGAAATTGATCCTACTGAAAAAGAAAAAGATTTAATTTTCAAAAATGGAGTTGATGGTAAAGAACATCTTACACAAGCATTCCTTAGAAAATATATTGCATATTCAAAGAGAAATCATCACCCCGATATTAACGATGATGTCATGGCAATGATATTGGAATATTACGTTTCAGAAAGACAATCGTTTGGGCGCGAGGATCAAGATGAAGGAGAATCCAATGTTGTCCCAATAACAGCTAGAGCATTAGAGGCACTAATACGCCTTACAGAAGCTCATGCTCGAATGTATCTCCGAAGTGAAGCAATTGCTGAGGATGCCAAAGTAGCATTAGCGGTATTCAAGCACTGGCGCGAAGAATCAGGTATTGAAGATGAATCAGAATATTCAGGTGTCACTGTTAGACAGAGAAATACTACATCAATCATTATGGCAATCATTAGAGATATTTGTAATGAGAATAATAATGTAGCAACGATTACTTCAATATATAATCGAGCAATTGCGAAGAAAATTGACGAGTTTACAGTAGATAAGACAGTACAGCAATTACGTCAAAGTGGCACACTCTATAGTAGTAAAAATGATGAGTATAGTTTTGTCTAGCGCCCCGTTTACCCTATGAAAGATAACCCCGTCTCTGTGATTAATATGGAACCAAGGGGAGACATCTCTTCTCCGGATAATTTGAGCCCCGAAGGTTTGGGTTTCATGTGTGGATTAGAAATACATCAACAATTAGCCACTGGTAAACTTCACTCTCGTATGCCAAGTGAATTGTATGATTTCGGATTAGATGAAATCCCTAATAATTGGCCTCGATCTCATAGGAAATTACGAGCAGCCCAAGGAGAAGGTGGAAGAATAGACGTAACAGCCCGTTTTGAATCGGAAAGAAATCGTTCATTTGTTTATGTTCAGTCTCCAAATTCAGGTCTGATCGAACTCGATGAGGCTCCTCCATTGAATCATGATAACAATGCTGTTGATGCAGTTTTGACTATGGCTGCAATGATGAATGCTAAACCCGTATCATCTATGCAGGCTATGAGAAAGACAGTAGTTGACGGTTCAAACACTAGTGGTTTTCAAAGAACCACTTTAGTGGCGACAAATGGAGTCATAGATACAAATCTAGGGACTGTTGGAATTGATGTAATATGTCTCGAAGAAGACTCTGCAAGAAAACTTGAAACAGAATCTACATCAGATGGAGAAATCGTTTTTTACACATTAGATAGATTGGGGGTACCATTAGTCGAGATTGCAACTGCGCCTGATATTCAAACGCCAGAGCACGCGAAAGAAGTCGCTTTAATGCTCGGGACATTGTTACGAGATACTCGCCGAGTTAGACGAGGTTTAGGTTCAATTCGTCAAGATCTTAACGTAAGTATTGCATGTGGGGTCCGAGTTGAAATCAAAGGTTGTCAAGATTTAGAATGGGTCCCTCAAATTATCAAAATTGAGATGGCAAGACAATTGCACATGTATCGTTTAGCCAATGAATTACGTAAAGAATTAGAATTGCCTCTTCTCCCTCCTGATCGTCGTTTAGATTCTATTCCTGTGGAAAATAGAGTGGCTCTTTCAGCCTCTTCTAAATTGCCATTTAAAACGGAAGAACTCACAAATTTATTTGTAAATAGTAATTCTGAAATGGTGGTAAAAGCACTTTCTATGGGTTCTGTAGTTCTAGGATTAAAGTTACAGGGTTTTGCTGGAAAAATTGGAACTAAAGAATTGGACGAGAACGGTGCACAAATGCCACGGCTTGGGCGAGAGCTAGCCAGTTCAGCCAAGCAAGCAGGTGTAGCAGGAATTTTCCATTCTGACGAACTTCCAGCATATGGTATCACTTCAGAAGATGTCGATGTAGTAAGAAATGAGTTGCAATTATCAGATTCAGACGCTTTTATCTTATGTGTTGCTCCAAAATGGCAGGCAGAGTTAGCCCTCGAGTCAGTACTGTTACGTGCTAGAAGAGCGTTCCACAGAATACCTGGTGAAGTACGTAATGTGGTAATCAGAAAAGGGGCTCCTGAAGACGGAACAACGACTGCAATGAGACCTCTGCCTAGTGGTGCACGCATGTACCCTGAGACAGACATACAAGTGTTGAATTTAGAATTAGATAGGTGGGATAAGATACAATCTAATCTACCTATGAATAAACAACAAAGATTGTTAAGATTGCAAAAATACGATATCTCCAGTAATCAGGTAGAGGCTATATTAGGAAGCGAGTTGGATGACATATTCATTTCAGGTTTAACTGAAAATGAGCTATCATCTCCCTCACTTACTCCAAAACCTTGGGCGTCGATTTTGTTAGACAATTCAAGATCAGAGATTTCTAATAAATCAAACGTACCTGTATCTAATGTTCCCTGGGAACTATTAGCCTTGTTAGTATATTCAAGAGAAAAGGGGATTATTACTAGAGAGGGAATAGTCCCTCTCGGTTCAAAGTACCTTTTGAGTATCGATGAAGATTTCTCTACATTTGATAAAAAGATAGATTGGATATCTAAAACAGCTGAAATTGAGGGATTTATTCCTGCAGATAGTTCTTCAGTCGAGAAAGTAATTGATGTAATTATAGCAGACAAATTAGATTTCATTCAAAGCAAAGGTATGGCGGCAATCGGCCCGTTAATGGGTATGGTTATGGCTAAACTTGGCGGCTCTGCCGATGGTAAATTAGTCAATTCTATATTGCTTGAAAAAATTAAGAAAATTAGCCAGTGATATTTTCTAATTATTAATTTTGGGCACTCTAATTATCACTAATATTAATCTACTTAGTTACTCCCCGTATTGAATCCATGTCTACACTTATAGTGACAGTTTTAGTAATAGCTCTATTGACAATATGGGGGTACTTCGCCGCTAAAGAAGAATATCGATTAAAGTCCGCTTCAATTGTTTTTCTGGTAGTTCTATTGCTTTCATCAAGTACATTGTCTACGGAGTGGAGTAGAATGACTTCAGAATTAGTTGATAATGAAGAAGATCCGCATTATGGTTTGCCTGATTTATGGGATGGTAAGCAAGTAGTTTGCTTCCATTTCCCCGATGGTGCGGCTCCATCTGAATTTGCTGATGGTCGACACCACATAGATCATGATGGTACGGATTTTAGAACAGACAAAAATTGGAATTCAACAGGCGCCTGTGTCGGCGGTTTTGAAGGTTATACAAATGGTCTAGAACTGTTTAATGCCGCTGTGGCAGCTACTGATATGACTTTTGCTTACACCTACACAGAATTCTCTTTTGGATTGCAGATTGATTCTATTAGTGGTGTTTCTCCTTGCGATACACATACTTGTACTGAAGATTTCTCATCCGGTGCATGGTGGCGATTATTAGATAACGGTGCAATCTCCCTGTCTGGTATTTCTGATCTTGAATTAGATAATGATAGTGTTATTACATGGGAAATTGCCACATACTAAGTCTTTTTGAGATTGTTTTAGATTACGTATTTTAGTTATCTCCAAGATTGAATAAGAGTAATCATCAATAACATAATCACATTGGACTACTTACCTATGTTATTCGATGCGCACGCAGTAACTCTTTCTCCTACTGAACAATTTATTCTAGATTTGGCGATAGTAACTGTTGCAATTGTATCATTAATATTTACAGATAGTAAATTCAAATCTAAAAACCCTGGTTTAATTTTTACAATAATTGCCGTACTTGCGATTTCAGGAAGGTTGTTACTAGATCCAATTCCTAATGTACAACCTGTCACATTTTTAGTAATAATGGTTGGAATTTATTTTGGTATTTCTTATTCAATTGCGTTTGCCACTATAGTTACGCTATCTTCTAATGTGATGTTAGAACACGGGCTTTGGTCTAATTACCAAATAATTGGCTGGGCATCTATAGGTATTTTAGCCGCATTGTTACGCACTCAATTTATTCAGAATGAAAAGCTAAATATTACCAATCTCGCAATATTTGCTGCATTCTCTGGATTTTTGTTTAATTGGATAGTTTCTTTGAGTATTCTACACAATGTGGATTCCTCATTCTTCCTAATCTACTTGTTAAATGGCGTTCCTTTTGACTTACTCCATGCCGGAGGGAATGTTGCATTTGTTGCATGGCTTGCAAATCCACTCAGTGAATTAATGAATAGACATACTAACCTTACAAATCCTGAGGCGGTGCCTGAACTTGCCTCAAACTAATGAACTAACGATGATATTAGTCACTCGAAGTGACCTCACATTATCAAAAGGAAAACTTGCTGCACAGTGTAGTCACGCAACTGCAGAATGTATCCTTAAAGCAAAAAGAATTGCACCTAAATTATTAGAAAAATATCGCACTAATGGTGCAAGAAAGATTGTCTGTAGTGCTAGTAATCTTGAGAGTCTAAAACGTATCTTCGGTGAAGCGAATGAAGCAGGATTGATTTGTTATATGGTCAAAGATGCTGGACATACCGAAATACCCTCAGGAACTGTAACAGTTGTAGGGATAGGGCCTGGACCGCGTTCTACTATAGATACGATCACAAGCAGTCTGCCTCTTGTAAAGTAACAACTCGATTACTTAGAGTATAAGCGCTGAAAGAGTATTCAGACTATTTTGTAAATTCGGCTAAACTGGAGGGCGAATGCCCCCCAGTTTGCCTTACGTATGTTCAAAAGAATGTTTTACTTATTCCATTGCTTCATCAATCTTAGAGCCAATCAATGCTCCAGCACCTAGCAAAACACCATCTAACAACCATGTACTAACGGTATTGACTATATTGCCGAAATCAGCCATCAATGTAGAAGCCATATGATGTGCTCCATTCATGCCCATTCCGATACTACTTACACAAGCAATAACTACGATTGCAGTCATCCAAGCTTCACAGCGACTGTGCACTGCTCCGATAATAGCACCAGCAGCTACCATAGTTACAACGGTCCACATTTCAAAGCCCCACATGTCACCAGCTGTATAGTCAGTAGTTTCGCCCTCAGTCATCATTAAGATCGCTGCAAGAGCTCCAACTATTTGTGCGACTAATCGCATACCACCATTCATCCAGTTTTCTTGGTCAGCCAAGTCTCCAGTCATCATGCTCATCCACGTAAACATAGGCAGAATATGTGCCCCAGCCATGGCAGTCATTACGGCTGCAAGTACTAAACCAGCCATCAACATATCACTACCTTCGCCCATTCCCGTTAGAACCAGCCAAGAGACTACGAAAGCCCCTCCGATTTCACTCATTATACATTTTTTATCTATTTCCATATTTATTTCCTCCCACCGTAGTGGACGCTTGTGCGTTATTCGGAGAGTATATAATAACACAAGGTATGAATCCGGTAAAATAGGCTAGTTTTAGGGCTTTCTTACGTATACCGGTGTTACAAAAAACACCTGATATCCTCCGCATTACTTAGTATATTTGATGATATTGTTATTTTATCTAAATTTAGTGTGATAATAGTAATAGTCATCAATGAATAGCCATTGTCGTCGAATATGGTGGAGCAGGTCGCCCTTAATTCAGGCACTCGTGAAAACCTTCTATCAGAATGTGAAGGACTATCTTCACTTATTGAATGGTTAGATACTATTCAACGTCGTCCAGGAATAAAAGAATTAGGGCAGAAATTAGAATCGATTGAAGTTAACATCCCAGCCTTGAAAGATTGTATAGGTTATGCAGAAGACGGCTATCAGAGGAATGTGATTAAGAGAACAGAATTCTATGAATTAGTAGCAATATGCTGGACTCCTGGTCAGTTAACTCCTATTCATGATCATGTAGGTAGTGATTGTGCCTTCAAAATAATAGATGGTGTTTCAACTGAAACAACCTTTAATCTCAACGAGAAGGGATTGGCTTACCCAACTAGTGTTAGAAAATATCATCAAGGCGAGATTTGTGCATCTGATGAACCTGATATCCATAGAGTGACAAATAATTCGGATAATGAATTGATAAATCTCCATGTTTACACTCCTCCATTACACGCTTATAATACGTATGAATCTGCAAATTAATATTCAAATTTCGATACCAACATCGCGTTTGTATTCTCTGAAGACTTCACTGAAAAGTTGAACATCAGATTCAAAAGTTTCAGGCAACAAAGGGCCAAATGAAAACCTGAAAAATCTTGTATATGGTGTTACATAATTTGGGTCTTTCGAGTGAGGTCGAGCCATATCACAGTCAGAAGCGCATAGTATTGCTGCTCCTCGTTTGAACAACCTTTTATTCAATTCTGCACTTGTCATTCCTTCAGGTAATTCGAGCCAATGGTAAAACCCTCCATCTCCGGTATATACTCCTAGGCCCATATCTTTGAATGCATCACCATACCTCTTTCGCTGCCAGTTGTAATGTTCTTCAATCGCTTTTCTAGCCTGCTTTACACGCCCAGGCTCAAGTAGCTTAACTGCATAGAGTTGAGATGGATGGCTAACTCCCCCCATTCCAAAACTAGAGTAGTTGGATAATGTCTCAATATTCTTTTTACTAGCAACAATCCAACCAACACGAATACCTGGAGATTGCAAACCTTTCGTACAAGCGCCTGCAATGAAGACATTGCTATTGTCTAAGTCTTGTACATACTGTATTCCACTTACTGATGGTGAATGAAACATTTCATATGCTTCGTCGAGGAGAATTCCGTTCCCCGGCTCTTCAGCTATCTGAATCAATTCCCTTAATTCATCTCCCCAACGAGTTTGTCCCGATGGATTTTGAGGATTAGATATGATAGGCATAATCCTAGTTTTAGCATTAAGTCCTGCACGATCAAAGTAGGATTGATTACTCGGATGAAAGTTATTCTCTTTGGTGAACGGAACAATCTGAAAACTAGTATTTGTTTGTTCCATTATATCGAGATAAGCGGGCCATTCGATATTACCTATTCTCGCCTGTACATTTTCCTTCAGGAATGCCAGTACTGTGTAGATTCCGGGCCTACCTCCGGCAAATACCATGATGTTCTCAGGAGTGATTTCAGAGCCATATTGGGAGTTATAATAGTCTGCAATGGAATCACGCAACTTTGGATGGCCACCCGCTTTTGGATAGAAACGATCCTCCCAAGTAACATCCACGCTATCGGGCAGAGGAGGCCCATCGAAATTCTCCAAAGGTGTTGTGAGAGGAAATCCCTGAGACCATGGATGCGTTCCCTGAGTTCCCATGAAACTACCAAAGGAGTCTCTGAAGGCGTACAGAGTCTCGTAGATTCCCATAGGCGGACAATTATCCGATAGGAAAGACTCAGTCATGTTCTTGCGAACTACTCCAAGCAAATTAGTTTGCCCATTCCTTAACTTCAATTTTTATTGCAAATTGCTAAATTGAGTATAGTAATTTATTAATAGGGTTTAACATATTCATTCAATATGAGCCAACACCCGAAATCAGTCTTAGTTTCAATTTTACTTGTATTTATATTACTAGGTATGTCATTATCTGCCATGCCAATCTCTAACCAACCTATTGAACTTGAAGAAGAAAAAACTCAGTCAATGACTACTGCTGGTAAGCACCCAGGTCATTCTAATCTCAGTAATTTCAATGTTGCAGGGCATCAAGATGATTCGATATTCACCCACTCTACAATTTCTTCAGGTAAACATACTACTTGCATAATTACAGAAGACGCAAGAGTTGCTTGCTGGGGAAAAAATGAACAAGGTAAAAGAGGACTTGGAGGTGGAATCGATAATTCCATTAATGAGCCATATGGCAAGGCAGGCCCGTGGTTAGTAGGTAATCTATCATCTGGTATGGTCGAGGTTTCTGTTGGCGCGTACTCAACTTGTTCTTTATCTGATGGTGGTGAGATTTGGTGTTGGGGTGGAGGCGAATATGGGCAATTAGGGACAGGAAACGACCTTTGTACTGTCGCAAGTGGTTGGTCTTGTACGGAAGCTACAAACCATCCGCCACAGCAAGTAGCATTACCTGCCAGCACATCTGCAATATCTCTTGCAGACATGGGAGGTGAGCATGCCTGCGCGATTTTAGATACTGGTGAAGCCTTATGCTGGGGAAATAATCAGCACGGTCAATTAGGAGATGGTACAATATGCTCAGGAGGCGATTGGTTTCAACCTGACAGTAACCCCTCTCCAGCAGGATGTAATGCTTACAACGGGCGATATATTCCGGTCATAGTAGGTCAAGGAATCCTCCCTCCTAATTCTTCATTTATTTCTCTGTCAACAGGATATTACCATACTTGTGGTATTTTGGATACAAATGATCTATATTGCTGGGGAAATAATGACTTAGGTCAACTTGGAATTGGTACCCCCGATGGAGACATAGCAGACCCTACTTTTGTAGACAATAATGTAGTAGCGGTTGGCACCGGATTCTTGCATACTTGTGCCTTATACACAGATAAGAAAGTATCTTGTATGGGCGCTAATGGTTATGGTCAACTTGGAATTGGAAATGCGATATTAGATGGATGGAACATTCCCTACAACATCAACATCAGTTCAAATATTTCAGCAATCTCCATAGAGATTGGAATTCATAATAGTTGTTTAATTACCGATGATTTCACACCTTATTGTTGGGGCAGAAATAATTGGGGGCAGGCATCTGCCCAACAACACCATTTCCATTGGGGTCATGACGACCGAATAAGTCCCGTAGAACTTTGGCATGGCGATAACCAACAAATAATACCTAATTACACAGGCGATTGGAATAATAGTGCTATTGCTATGTCGATTAATGATCAAGCATTTTGTAGTATTAAGATGGATGCTATTCTAGTTCATGGCCACACAGACGTCGTTTGTTGGGGTGCTAATTTTTGGGGTCAACGAGGAAACGGTTCCTATCCTGACAACTTTTATGGAGGAATAAATTATGTTAATTTATCATCATCGGCAATAGGTGGGGCGTTCAATATGGGCGGGCTCCATCTTTCAGAGAGGGATTTAGATTCCGATTCAATAATTTCAATATACGATGATTTACCATATGGTTGCCCTGGTGGTTCTTATGATCCTAATTTTAATGGATCATGTACACAAACATCTCCCGGCCATTATACTCCTGGTTTTGGACATCATTACGAAATTATTTGTGATTTAGGAACTTACCAACCGGATTCAGGCCAATCAAATTGTCTTGAATCATCTCCGGGTCATTTTGTTAATGTAACAGGCGCTTTAACTCAAGCAAACTGTCCTGATGGAACTTATCAACCAGATTATTCACAAGTTAGTTGCATAGATGCTTCCCAAGGGCACGTTCCTAATTTTGAAGCCACATCTGAAGAGCCATGTACTTTTGGTTATTATCAACCAGATTCGGCGCAGGAATTTTGCATTGCATCGTCCTCGGGTAGTCATGTTCCTAATACCGGCTCCTTAACCCAAACTGAATGTTCTCCTGGAACTTATCAACCTAATTTTGGAGCAGCAGCGTGTCTTAGTGCACTTCCAGGAAATTATGTTCCAACTAGTGGCTTAACAAGTCAAGAAGCCTGTTTGCCAGGTACCTACCAACCCAATCACGGGCAAGCATCCTGTCTTGATGCAGATCCTGGGTATTTTGTAATAAATTCGTATTCAACATATCAAACGCCTTGTAATTTGGGTACATATCAAAATGTTACAGCATCTTCTCAAGAATCAGATTGTTTACCTTCAGATCCAGGTCATTATGTTGATATTATTGCAGCTACCTCTCAAATAGAGTGTCCAGCCGGTTCTTATAACTCAAATATAGGTTCTATAAGTTCAGATGATTGTTTGTTTGCAGACGCTGGTAATGTAGTCGTAAATCCAGGGTCATCTACTCAAACACCTTGTGAAGTAGGATCTTATCAACCATATACTGGTCAGATATTTTGTCTAGAGTCTTCAATTGGTCATTATGTGTCAGATACTGGAGCAATATCATCTGAGGGCTGTATGGAAGGAACCTATCAACCAGATACGGGTCAATCCGAATGTCTTGATGCTGCTGAAGGAAATTTTGTTTCTTCACTCAGAGCATCTTCCCAGACTCCTTGCTCAGCAGGCTCCTATCAACCAGAAACTGGCATGACAAGTTGCGTACTCTCTGATGTTGGACATCATGTACCATCCGAAGGACAGAGTATGCAGATAATGTGCCCTGCAGGACAGTATCAACCACAACCAGCATCTTCTGAATGTATAATGGCTAATCCAGGAGCCTATTCTTCAGCTGGCGCTACTTCTGCTTCGCCTTGTTTACCAGGTTCATATCAATCAGAAGCCGGACAATCTGGGTGCGTCCTTGCAGATCCGGGTCATTTCTCTAGCGGTATATCATCTACAGCACAAGTAGCCTGTGCCGAGGGGAATTTTCAATCATTAACAGGTCAAGAATCTTGTCAATCAGCCGATCGTGGGCACTATGTTGACACTTCTACTGCTACAGAACAACTTCCATGTTATCCTGGTAGTTACCAATCTTTAATGGGTTCAACTTCATGTGTTTTCGCGTCTGAAGATTATTTTGTCTCAGATGCTGGGATGGCATCTCAGACGCGTTGCCCTAGTGGTGAATCACAGCCAGATATTGGTCAGGCAGAATGTATAATTGATCCAAAAGAATCTAACTCTATGATGATGATTGCTGGCGGTGTAGGAGCAGTAATACTAGTAGGTTTAGCTGTCTTAATGCGTCCAGGTTCGAAACCTAAAGCCAGAAAGGGCGCTAAGAGGGTCAGAAAGAAGAAGTAATATTCTCATTTATAGGAAGATTGAATATCGCTTTATTTGATATGTGATAACCTCATGGCAACACTATGAGAGACTATCCGGGCGGACGAGTCGACCTTCGTAGCGATACAGTAACTCAGCCTACGCCTGAGATGCGTAGTATGATGTCATCAGCAGATGTTGGAGATGATGTATTGGGTGATGATCCGAATGTCAATGAATTACAAAGACGTATGGCTAAAATGTTAGGTAAAGAAGCTGCGATTTTTATCCCTTCAGGAACAATGTCAAATGCAATTGCAATTAGAGCACATACAAATCCAGGGGATGAAATTGTAACTGAAAGATATAGTCATATTTATGTCTATGAAGGAGGAGGATTTGCCGCTCTTTCTGGATGTTCAGTAGCTTTAGTTGACGCCAGTCTTGGAATTATGAAGCCGAATGATGTTGCTAAAGCAATCCGTAAGGTTGAAGGAAGTTTGGGGCATTATCCGAATGGCAGTCTTGTTTGTGTTGAAAATACATCTAATCGTGGTGGTGGAACTTATTACTCTCAAGAAGACCTAGATGAAATTGCTCATATTGCTCATGAAAATAATTGTGCTGCACATATAGATGGTGCAAGATTATTCAACGCAGTAATTGCTACTTCTACTGATCCGGCTAGAATGGTACGAGACTATGACTCGATATCCATATGTCTATCCAAGGGCTTGGGGGCACCGGTAGGAAGCGTGTTAGTTGGTTCTAGTGAATTCATAGCTAGAGCTCATCGTTGGAGGAAAATGTTTGGAGGGGGAATGCGTCAAGCAGGTATGTTAGCCGCTGCAGGAATATATGCATTAGAAAATAACATTGATAGATTGGGTGATGACCATATCCGTGCTAAAAATTTAGCAAGTGCAATCAATAACATAGGGTCTTTTTCAGTTAATTTAGACACCGTTCAATCAAATATGGTATATATCTCATGTGATGAAGGTCAAGCCCAATTATTAGTCGATAATTTATCCAAAGAAGGCATTGATATATTGACAATTAATGATTCTACTGTAAGGGCAGTAATACATTTACATATTACTGATGAAGATATTGATAGAACCATTAATGCATTCAAAAAAATAAACAATTAACCCTCTAGTTTTTGTATTTAAACAATTTCCGATTTACTATGACTCGTGTACGTGCCATAGTGGTCACACTGTTTCTAATATTCCTTTCACAGCAATCTTTTGCTGAGTCTGATAACATAAAGACATGGCATAACGTACTTTCTGATTCAACAGACACGGGTACTTTGGGTGGAGTCTCAATTTCTCTTTCTGAGAATGTTTCTAGCGATAGCAATACTATGAGTTCTGCAGAATGGCCCCATCTAATCGAGGTATACACCGCTACTTGGTGTACTAATTGCGTAAGGACAGAGGCGATAACCAATTCCCTGATTTTGTCCGATAATGAAAGTATAATGCAAATTCATTATCACCGCTTTATTGCCGAAGTTCAGGACCCCTTTGGATCACAAGAAACTGATGATAGGTGGGTTGATAGATATGGTAAATCTTCAGATATAGCCGGTGATTTAGAACGTATTGCTCCATCTAACGTATTTGATGGTGAGAGGCTTCATGTTGGGACAACATTTTCATCAGATTCTTTAGATACTGATTATCAAATTTCTTTCGATACCGCTCCATCAATAGAGTACTCAGATTTTTCAGCAACATTAAATTGGTTCAATGAGTCAGATACCGATAGATTTTCTTGGAATATTTCTACTCCTTCATTGACAGAATCATATACGATAAGTCCTAAGCTTTTCTTCATTGAAGAAGTGGGTTACTTTCCGGAAGGCGGCAATGGAGAAGAGTATTATCATAATATTTTAAGAGATATTGTAGATCTCCCCTCTCAAGAAGGTGAGATTTTAGTAGACTACAATTCTGCTTACGATGGTACTGATTTGAGCGTAGTCCTAGTATTCGATTGGCATTATAATGATGATAGTGGTGCATTTAGTGCTCTTCCATTTCCCAATTTAATTGTATTAGTTTCACTTTTTGTTGCGGCATTACATCCTCGAAAAAATAAATTATCAATGTAATTTTCACATTGTAATATCGTCGGGTTCAAAAACCCTCGTCGTTATGATTAATACTCGGAGGCGCTAACTTGAGTAGCCATAATATGAATATAACCAATGAAGAGATTTTCTCGGGGCAATCTCCTGCTTGGTTGTATGACCATATAATTTCTGAAATTTCTAACCCAATTCCATATTCGAAAGGTGGTCTTTCTAAATTATTAATCATATATCCTAATGATGAATCTAGACTAGAGATGCTCTCAAAAATTGCTGACGAAGGATATGTAATCGATCGAAATTTACATCATACAGTTAATTCATTAATGATTTCAATTATGAATGATTTTAGAATGCCCCAATTATTCAAGAAAGCGCCGTACTTTGATTCAATAATTCATGAAGAATGCGTTAAAGAATCAACAAAACTAGGATTTCCTTTAATCAACCCTTTACCTACAATGCATTGGGGTCATGGTAAGACCAGAGCCCTCCTTCAGTTACATAAATTTCTTTCTTCAGAAAGCATAGACACATTTTCATGGCAGGGGCCCGGTATTCCCACAATAAGTAAAGTCTTAACTTCTTTAGAGATTAAAATGAATTTCACATATCCAGATTTTTTAGCCAGCCGTCTTGTTAATTATTTAGAAAAAACAGAGAAGCCTTTCTCGTTAATAGGAATTGATGGTATCATAATGTTGAATCATTCTCCTATAACTTCCAAGGCATATCTAGATTTCATTTCCGCCGTTTCTTATCATTGTCCAATTCACCAATTAGCGAATAAAGGCAACTTCCGTAAAGGTGAACACGGATTATTATTATTAGATGATTATCCAGTAAAAGACGAATCAAGTCTGCCAACTTGGGTTCCTAAACATAAATTCGATAATTTGAAAGAAATTCGATTAAATAAAATACGCAGAGTATTAATCAAAGAAGAGAACGATTCTTTCAATGCGGCTTTGTCTTTTGCTCGCGAGAAATTAGATTCTAGCTCAGATTCAAGAATAATAATTGTTGATCCAGATTATTATAACAATGCAACTAAATGGAACATAGGTCTTAAAAATTTAGGCATTCCAATTAATCCTGTATCTATAAATGTCAAAAACCACCCATTAGGTTACTGGATAAATAAATATCTTAAATTAGGCCATGATTCCGATTCATTTTCATTATTAAATCTTCGAGCATTATCTCTCCAAAAAACAATCAATCTGTTTCCTGAAGTACCTCAACACCCCTTTGATAAGGATTTATCGCCAATTCCCGATATCGAAGTTCTCAATAGAGTTTCCATGGAAAATCATATTCTTGGTGGCCCCGGTGCTTTAGAAAGATGGATAAATAATTTATCTCGGACAAATATCAAAGTTGATAAAACAACAAAATCTTCTGATTTAGAAAGAGTGAGGAAGCAAGAAGAAACTCTGTGGTGGTTACTTTGTTTATCCCAATGGCTTTATCCTATACTCAGTAAATCCGATCAACAAGTTATCAATAAGAGTAAAATGACAAGTGGACTTTTATCGGACCAATCACTTCCATTACCAGAAGCTACTAAATCTGGCGACCAATGGCTTTTAGAAACTCTAAAATTGTCCAAAGAAAATTCTAGAATAGAGGGCTTAGATGGATTGTCCAGCTCTTCTGCAGGAGTAATACAAAATATTTGGGCCGAAGTAGATAAACTTAGAAAAATTCAAAATTTATTAAATCAAAAGAACATTTCTTCAGACTGGGTTGAAGAAATCTCAAATTTAATGAATAATATTGAAACATTTGTAACGTCCAATAAAACAGGTAGTAGGTTAAGGGTATTACCTGCTGACAAAGTATTAGGCTGCACTGCTGATATGATAATTTTAGCTAATATCTCTTCACAATCTTGGAACTTAAAGGTTCCAAAGATGCATTTCTTAGGTGATGAAGAAAGGAATAAGTATAACCTTCTAAGGGCAGATAGTCCTGTTAGAAATGCTCGCCATATACGTGAACATATTTTCAATTGTTCTCCAGAGGTAATAATTCTCGATCCAAGCAATGACGAATCAACCCCTGCTGCCGCCCCTATTAGTGAATGGGTTTTAGAAAATGATTGTGCAGATATATCAGAAGTTTTCGATTTAGAATTATCAAATCTTTTTATTCCTAAACTTTTACGTCAGAAAGATGGGAAGTCTCTGGAAAATAATATCGGCCCTACACTCTCACCTATTAACAGAAATGCAATAACAATATCTCATGAACTCAGTCTTCAAAGAGATCGTGAACGACGTCAACCAAAGAAAGCAGACATAGATGGTTATATTTCAGAAGAAAATATAGGAAAAATATTTCAATTTAACTCCTCACATTTATGGAAAAAGAAACCAAAAAAATTTCCTGATGGCGTGGAATGGCCTCGCTTAAATCAAAGATGGCCGGTGTATTCTGGGACACAAGAATGGAGTGAAAAATTATTCGTTACTCCAACAGTTGATCCCCGGCCATTTGCTCCTGAATCGACAGGTGTATTAGTTAGCGATAAGAGAAATGGACATTTATTTGATACTAAGTTAGGCAAGATCACATGGTCTCCTACAACTCTTCAAGATTGGCTAATTTGCCCTCGTCGAGGCTGGCTCACTCATGGAATTAAAGCAGGTATTGAAGAATCATCTCTTGATGAAGGACTTGATTCTAGAGTCCATGGTTCATTCTTTCACCAATTGCATTATGATTTATTATGCGATGTGTTAGGATTTAAATTAGGCATAATTAGGGATATTGATAATTTAGAAGCTCCGTCCAATTTAGCTAATTGTACTGTCTCTGATGAACATCTCATGGCCAAAGGGCTCCATCATATGGATAATCTAGCCCCATGGTTAACTAGAACCGATTCAGTATCAAAAAACAGACTTAGGATGATGAGTGGAATGTCAACAACTGAGTGGGAAAACTGGCTTGCAAACCCTCAACCAATTCCTCTTTCAGGTCGACTAGGTGAGCTGATTCAGTCAGAAAAATTAGAATTATCTAATTCTATACCTATAGTATTTGAATGGAGATTCGATAGAATAAATTTATCTCTTTCTAAAGAACTTACTATGCCTAATGGTGATGATTTATCACCAATTTTAGTCAAAGGATCGATAGATAGAGTCGACCTAATTCCTTTTGTCATTGGTGGGGAAAAAATTTGGATTAATGAAAATGGAAGTAAAAATATAGCCCCATTAGAATTATATAATTCTGAATGGAAACCGCGTCGTCTCGTTGTAATTAGAGATTTAAAAACCTCAGAGAAAACTAAATCTAGTGATTTATCCAATCGCCATAAAAAGGGAATTCTTCAAGAATTGCAGTTAGCTCTGTATGCTAGAGCATGGGAACTAGAAAATCCTGGAGACTTAGTTGTCGGTGTGGGAATTTCTATTCTTGGACAGAAAACAACACACTATGTTGAAACATCGGCTTCTGATTATACTAAATCTATTGATAATATAGGTGAAAAGACTACGGTTACCCACGACAAATATCGTTTCTTAAATGAAGACTCTAGTCCTCAAAGTGACCCATTCAGGGCATGGCTTGCATCTAGAATTTCTACTGCATTAAACATTTCAAATAATGCTGATAATGGATATTTTCATCCTATACCTCAGGGGTCATGTAAATTCTGCAAAGTAAGAAATATTTGTGATGTTAGAATGGAGGCCAGTTTCTAATGTCAGAAGATTTCAAAGAAAATAAGAGTTCTTCAATGAGTCATAATATTGCTCAACGTTTAGCTCTGAATATAGATTCTCACATAGTTATCGATGCAGGTGCAGGTACCGGTAAAACTCGAACCATAATAGACAGAGTAATCGAGCATTACTTGTCTGCAGATCAAAGAGCTACACGAATACTACCCACTCCTGACAGGCCATCAAAATTAGCTAGTGGATTAATTTCTACAGAACCAAAAAATAGGATAGACTTAGAAAATCATAAGGGTTTGCTTCCCAGTGAAGTTGTATTGTTAACATTCACTACCAAAGCTGCCGATGAAATGCGAGATAGACTTAGAAGGAAATTAGTTAATCTAAGTTTAGGTTCTAAACATAATGACGGAGAAAATATGTCCGACCCAAGGATATTGAGAGCCGGTTTGAGTGAACAATTTCTATACCTTTTAGATGATGCCCCTATAGGGACAATAGACTCATTCTTCCATCAATTAATAGCTCCATATAAAGGAATCCTCGGGAACTCTCTCAGTCATCAACAGATGACAATCTCTGAAAGAATAACATTGAAAGATTCTGCATTAAATACACTTTGGAGACTACCATCATACCCCCTCAGTATAGCAGTCGATGCGGGTATTTATCCTGAAGATGTTGAAAAATTAATATCATCTAGAGATAGAATTCAGAATTACTATTCCAGTCGTCGTAGAGCGATGGCAGTAATCCGTAATCTTTCTGAGAAATCACTTTTTCTCGATGAAGCCACAGAAAATCTAACCGAAGATGGTCGGAGCATAAGTCCCATTCTTTTGAAAGAAAAATTACTAGAATCAATAGATGAGACTAGTTTAGATAATTTTAATCAGAAAATTAAAGATTCAATAGATAATTATTGCCAATATATCAAGAATAATATTGTAGCATATGGTGGCCAATGGGATGCCAATACTCGCATATCTTGCTTAGATTATCTTTCTCAAAATCTTCCCGATACTGATACCTCTGAAAAATTAGTTTGGCTTAGTAACGTAATTCATTGCACTGCATCACGTTCTTCAATAATTAAAACATTGAATGGCAAAGAAAATGATCTTACTTTCTTCAGCGGTAAGAAGAAAACTAGCCTTCCAGATAAAGATTCTTGGGAAAAAGGAATTGGTAATGTAGCAGTACTAAATACAAATTTATTACCTATTGTCGATAATTTTAGATCCTTATGGGGATCTAAAGAAGCAGAAGTTATATTGCATTATACAAAAATTATGATGTTAATGGACTCCACTCAAATTCCATTTTCTCCACCGAACTGGCTTCCAAGCGTTGTTGATATAGGTGCTGTTTTACCTAATCAAGCGCCATATAATGAGAAAGTAGTGTACCGATTTAGTATAGAGCAAGAAGCTGAACATCTTGATGATTTGAGAGTAGTTTTATCCGGGTTTCTTAAAATTCTTAGTAAGTTAAAGCAGATTGATGAACTTCATGATTTTTCAGATACTAGGGATTTAGTAAGAGATTTACTCCTATCGCGCTGTCCTGAGAATTGTAGAAGTTTCTACCACCAGTCAATAATTGATGCACTTGACAATGCAAACACCTCTACTCCCTGGGATGATAATCATATACACTTGGCCTTTGATAGATTAAAACAGCTTGAATTAACACCGAGTCTTGCCGGCGAATCCTTCTCACATCTCCAAGAAATCCGTAGAGACATTGAATACAGATTTGACTTATTAAGAAAGATACGTAGAAGATATCGTGCCTTTGTCATTGACGAGGCTCAAGATAATTCTACACTTCAATGGCAAATCCTGGCCCGATTATGGGGTGAAAGACACTTTAATGACAATGAAATTAATCCTCCTGATACTCCTTGGCAACCCACAATTTGTTATGTTGGAGATATTAAGCAAAGTATCTATTCGTTTAGACAAGCTGAAGTCGGAGGCTTTAGGTTATATTCTGATTATCTACGTGATATCAATAAGCATGAATTTGCCAGTATTAAGCTTCTCACAGATTCCCCACCATTAAGAAAAGAAAATAAAAGTAGAGATCCAAGGAATGCGAATCATCTTACAATTTCAAGAGCAAGCAAACACCTTGAAAGAGGGGGGCAAGACCTAGATAATTGGGTAGATTTCCAACATTATGATGAGCAAGAAGCCCCTTCTCCAGAAGAAATTAAACTTCGAAAAGAGGGTGTAATTTCACTTAAAATCAATTACAGAACAGATGCAGGCCTTCTCGAATTAATGAACGAATGGTGGAAAGATATCTTTTCTCCCCGTCATAGAAAAATCCCTAATGCAAATTTCTATGCCGATACTCAACTTTTATCCCCAAATAACAATTTATCGGGCTCTATTGAGTGGATTTGCCCTGTAGATACTAACATATCTGGTGACCCTCCATCGGATCTAAATCAATACATTGACCCCTTCAGTATAAGTTCCTCTACTTCCCATGAAAGACAGGCATTAATGATTGCTTTGAGGATTAAAAATTTAGTAGAAGGTAAGCCGATTAGAGTTAGAGCAAGTTCTCAAGAAATAGGTGAGAATATATTACCCGCTGAACCTAAAGTGCCTCCTAGCGAAATCATGGTTTTACTCCCTACACGTAATGAAATCGGTAATTTATTAGTCGGCTATTTAGAAGATTTCGGTATAGCAGTTCAATCAGATAAAGAGGACGATGTATTAGCTCATCCTGCAGTCCACACTTTGAACGGTCTAATTCAATTTTTAGCTCGTCCTTTTGACCGTCACCATGCTTCTTGGGTTGCTAGATCATGTTTAATCGGATTTAATGATGAGCAGTTAGATAATTTCATTCGAAAATCAGATAGTTCAGAAAATTTACTTGAGCGTTTATTACATATGACTATCAATGACAGACAGAAATCTCTTGTTAACCGATGGATAGAGCTCTCTAAGAGAGGTCGAATCAACCAACTACTCGAAGATACAATTGACAATTCGGACCTATTTCTCACATATTCAGACCGCATCTCTGCGAATAATATTGAGCAATTTTTGGAATTAATAGGTTCTCTAAGTTCAGAAGTAGGTGGTGATATAATGGTAATTGCGAATCGCTTAAGAGAATTCAGTGATCGCGCATCTTCATCTATTGAAGATACGAAAATAACTTCTGACAACTCGGTTAAAATTATGTCAATTCATAAGTCCAAAGGCTTGGAATCTAGTGTTGTTTTTCTTGTGAATATTTTTTCTAGAGCACAAACCACAACAAATCAAGATTCTCGTTCCCGAGTGATGGTTAGTCCCGAACTTTTTGCAGGAAATCCAAAACCTTGGGGGGACGATGACCTATTCGTCCCCGCATCTTGGTTACATACCAAAAGACTCTACCAGGCTAGAACAGATGCTGAAGCACGTCGGCTGTTTTATGTTGGTGCGACGCGAGCGAAGAAAAAATTAATTTTAGTTGGTTCACCTACTGGAACTACTTGGAAAGATAATGATTCTACTACCGAAGAATCTTATCTATCAGTGCCTTGGAAATATCAAACTCCAATCCCTCAACTTGGCCAAATGTGGCTAGAATCCTTACGTCAAAAATCATATAGATCTGGGCAAGAAGACTCTCCATGGCATAATGATTCTAATTTTTCCTCAAGCGGAATTTCGGATTCACCTGAGAATTTAGACTTTAATTTCCACCTTGATCCATTTAGTCTTCAAATTAATTCTTTTATTGGAAATAATATATTGCCCGGAATTACTCTTCTTCATCATCCCGATTGCTTTAATTTCGGCAATCTAACTCCAGATATACTACTAACTCCATTACAAAAAATTGAACGTAAACATAATGCTGCAAAAGATACTTCCAATATAAAAATACAAAATAATAGACTCCGTAAAGATTCCTTGTCAGTAGTCAAAATTCAACCTAGTCGTCTTTCGACATTAAGTCAGTGCTCTCGTCGCCATTGGATAGAAACTAGAGCTGGAATTTCATCTAACCCTATTATTTCTGAAATGAATAGTAAAAAAATATTTCATCTCCCTGGTGGAATAGACGCTGCAACATTCGGTAATGTGATTCATAGGATAGTTGAAATTGGAATTCCTAATCCTGGGCTGATTGATTCTGAATCCCCTTCTTTACCTGATTTATGGGTTAAGAAAAGCCCCAATAATTTAATGAATACTATTATTCATGACGAAGTATACAAAGAGATACTTCCATCTAGTATGGATTCATCTGAAATTAGCCCATTAGTTTGTCAAATGATTCAAAGACTATCCGCTGGAAAACTTGGACGCCTTGTTTCTGGAGAAGAAATAGATGGTGTAAAAGTTGAAGGTTTGAGGACAGAGATGCCATTCCACATATCCTTCGATGTATCTACAAGTGACTTATTCATGACACGTTGGACTCCCAATGGTGAGATACCTCTTTCTCAAATTGAAAAAACATCAGTAGTAATGGATGGTTTAATTGATCTGGTCCTATGTACTATTAGTGAAGATGGGCCTTGTATAAGGCCAATTGATTTGAAAACAGAAGAAGCAACTAAGTTATATTCAAATAATTCCAATGGATTATTAGAGAGTCTCGGTAAAGAGTCATATGAGCCATCTTGTATCTCTGAATATCAAATTCTAAATCATCATCGTATGCAGTTAGTTATCTACCATAGAGCATTACAAAAAATGGAAAGTAAAAGAGAGACCCCCAGAAAAGTTTTACGCCCTGCAATATGGATTGGAGTTACCGGACGATTAGTAGAATATCCTGAAGAAATGTTTGAAGAAGCGAATATTGAGTTAGACAAGATTTTAGCCCAAGCAGCTAAAATTTCTCTAGACCCTAGAGATGTAATCGAAAATCATCCGCCTCTTTCTGTTGAGGAATCGGAGCCATGTTTATCGTGCCCATTCCATCGAGAACCTTTCCCAGTTTGTGGCCCAATGACGCAGGACCTCTAAATCAAAGATTCAAAGACTATACTGCCTAACAAGGTACCATGTCTGTAGACTTAGATAGGCTAACCGAGAGGGCTGATGAGTTATGGGAAACTTCAATTCTTCCAAGTTTAAGCGAATTTATTGAAATTGAAGCGCTTTCACCCGGATTTGAGCCAGATTGGAAAAATAAAGGAGAGCTTGATTCGGCTATTGATTTATTTTCAAAATGGTTAGTAAATCAAGAATTAGATGGCATGACTTACCATATTCATCGAATAGATGGAAGAACACCTGTACTTTTGGTAACAGTAGAAGGAACCGGATCTGGTGAAGTTATATTTTATTCTCATTTGGACAAACAACCATCCCGAGCAAATCTTTGGTCAGATGGACTCCATCCTCTCAAAGCAGTTCGTAGAGATCCTTGGCTTTTTGGTAGAGGTGCTTTAGATGATGGTTATGGTGGTTATTTGTGTGTAACTGCACTAAAGATGTTACAAGAGCAAGGGGTCCCCTATCCTCGTTCTCATTTCCTTATCGAAACTTGTGAAGAATCGGGATCATATGATTTACCTCCATATCTTGATGCATTAACTGATGAATTAGGAGATCCGAATTTAATAGTCGTCCTTGACAGTGGAGGCCCCGATTATGAACACATCTGGGTCACTGAGGCTTTGAGAGGTTTAGTTGCTGGAAATCTTTCAGTTCAAGTTTCTAATGAAGGGGTACATTCAGGTATGTCAGGGGGAGTAATTCCCTCCTCATTTAGAATTCAAAGATTATTACTCGACAGAGTTGAAGATTCCCATACAGGAAAAATTCTGATACCTGAAATGCATGTTGAAATTAGTAGTAAAGTTAGAAAAGAAGCAGAACAATTGGGTAATTTATTGGGAGATGAATTATGGTCTCAATTACCTGTTGTTGATGGCCTAAGGCCTCAAAATGAAGGGGCTGCTGAGATTCTTCTTGATATGAATTGGAGACCTGCGATGTCAGTAATTGGGGCTGATGGAATGCCTCCAACTCAGACAGCAGGAAACGTTCTTCGCACCAATACTGATTTGAAGTTAAGTTTCAGAATACCTCCGGGTGTTAATGCAGAAGAAATAGATGTAATTCTCAAAGAGAAATTCGAGCAAAGTCCACCTTATGGTGCAAAAGTCGAATATATGCCTGATGCTGCAGCCGATGGTTTCCATGCACCAGCAATGGATGGTAAGTTGGCGGATGCCCTTCTTGAAGCGTCGAATCATGTAACTGGTTTACCACCTATGGCTACATGGGTCGGTGGAACAATTCCATTCATGGCAATGATGCAAGAAAAATATCCTACTGCACAATTCCTGTGTACAGGAACGGGAGGACCAGGGAATAATGCCCACGGTCCAGATGAAAAGTTACATATTCCTTCATCAAAAAGACTGACGGCGGTACTTTCTGCAACAATTGCAGCAGTATCAAAGTAAATAGATTAGAATAACACGATTCTTAGTCAAAGAATCCGCCGAAGTTAAAGCGAGGATATGACTCGAGATAAGCGAGGGTATCCAATGACTGATAGTGAAGGCGGCTCAATAACGCCAGAAAATCGTATCAAACAACTCGAAGAAAGATTAGTCGAGGAGCAAGATCGTCTAGAGAAATTATATGTAGCATACCGTAAAGCTGAACAAGAGCTTGAGGAGAAGAATGCAATCATAGAAGTTCTAGAAAAAGAAGCAATTGACAAAGAAATAGAAAGAGAGGGAATGGAGTCTTTACTTTCCGATAAAGATAGCAGAATTCATGAGATGGAAATGGATGGTGCCAAATCATCTACAAGGATTAAACATCTCGAACCTAAATTAGAGAAAACAGAAGAAATGTATACTCGCGAAAAGGCTAGATTAGGACGCGTTTTTGAAGTAGCAGAAGAGCTCGATGAGGCCCTTCAGACTGCTCAAGTTGAACTTACAGCAAGAGACGATTGGTATGTCCAACATATGAAACTATTCGAAAACCTGAATCAAGCTATTCAAACTCGTTATGAAATGATTGACTCTGCAATAGAAAAGAGTGCAGAGTTCGCAAAGAAACAAGATACATTCAAATCTCGAATGGATGAAGCACTTGATTCAGCTGAAGAAGCGGTTGTACACGCTCAAGAAATGTCGGAAGAATCAGAAGAATCCGAAGATTGATTACTCTGGTTTAGACCCATCTGCGAGTTTTATGCATCTTGCAGGTATTCCTGCCCACACTTCTCCTGCAGGAATATTAGTCCACTTAGGGACAACCGCTCGTGAAGCTACAACCGCTCCATTCCCAATAGTACAACCCGGTTGAATAACCGATCCCATTCCAATTAGTGCATCATTTCCAATAGAGACAGGAGCCATTACTAATTCTCCTTTCTCTGTAAGATGAGCATTAATTATCGCTTTACCACCTATAACCACTCTATCGCCTAAAGTTACTGATCCGGCGTCATTTAGATGTGCTGAATTTATTTGAACTCCCTTTCCTAATTTAGCACCTGATAACCAATAGTATGTGTTACCTACGAATGAAGGAACTAAGAATGGCAAGAAGAAAAGAGCAATTCTATGAAACACCATAGACCAAGCCCATTGGATTGTTAAAAATGATTGTAATGGATAGCGTCCGGGTTCTAATCTAGGTCTGAATAAACCCCCCAGTAGTCCGGAACTAATCACTAAAGTAATGCCCCAAGTCATTATGCCCATTCCAGCAGCAATTCCAGTTATTGCAAATTGTTCCCAAGGGACTTTATCAATATCATGAATGAATAAACTAGGGTCGTTCCCTGACCACAAACTTTGGATCTTCCAGAAAATATAGATTCCTAATACTGATGATAAACCGATAATTGCTGCAAGAAAAGGAACTACTAGTGCAGTCAAAAGATTTTGAACGATTGTGAATGACTTCATAGGCACACCAATGAATTGTCCTAGAACCAATCTCCCAATATGTTTTCGTCGACGGCAGTATCAAGAGAAAGAAACTAACCGAAGGGCTATGGTGGGGGCTTCTGGGATACTGGGGGATGGTAAAAAGGCCGTCAAAGTTCACCATTTAGTAAAGGCTCCAGAGAATACTCCACAATCAATCTCGCGTAGAGAATCTTGGGATGCTACCAAACCAGCAACCGTCTATAAAACGCCTGAAATGCTACAAGATGGGACTCCTTGCACTGCCGCCACAGTGATATTAAGAACAAAAGGTTGCGTCTGGTGGTGGAAATCTGGGTGTACATTTTGTGGTTATTTTAATGATGTTAGAGATGATGTCTCAGCTGATGACTTATTCGCCCAATGGGAAGATGCTAAGAGGCAAACAGATGATTTCAAAGGTTGTAAGATGATTAAAGTTTATACTTCAGGTACATTTTTTGAAGATAGAGAAAATCCTCCTGAATGGCAAGAGATGGTGCTTAAGGAAACACATGAGCGAGGTTTAGAATTGATTGTAGAAGCTCAGGCACATCTATGTAGCCCTGAGAAGCTATCATGGGTTGCAGAAAGGCATCCTGGTTGTACTGTTGCTATTGGTCTAGAAGCATATGATGACACTGTATTACGTTTTCACTGTAACAAAGGATTTTCCACTAAAACATGGAGGAAATCAGTATCTGATTTGAGAGACGCCGGATTACGTGTCAAAACCTATCTATTATTCAAACCTCCATTTATGTCTGAAGGAGATGCGCTTAACTTAACTTGTGAATGGTTAAAAGAAGTAGCACCACTTTCAGACGAGGTATCGATAAATCCAATGAATATTCAAAAGAATACAGTAGTCGATCGAATATTCCGTAATAGAGAATATAGGCCACCTTGGCTATGGTCTCTAGTTGAAATGATCGAAAGAACACATGATGAAATTGCTAATTCTAATTGTCGAACAATAGTTCATCCTACGGCAGGTGGAAGAATTAGGGGTGCACACAATTGTAAAAAATGCGATGCTGAAGTAGTAGCTGCCATTGAAAGGTACTCAGTTTCTCGTGATTTAAGAGAGTTTAAGGGTCTTGATTGCGACTGTAAAAATGTATGGAGAACAGAAATTAGTAATGATTTCTCGTTACCTGTGCCTTTAGGACAAGGCCGTGATAGAAGGCTATCCCGAGTTGATATGGTCCGTGCACCTTAGGTATCTAGGAACTACTCTCTCGGCTAATACTTAAGGGTGGATATCCGGTGGTAGCAATATCCCTAACGGGAATCATTTGAGGCGCAGTCATGTCAACTAATACAATAGATTCAGTAGATGTTTTTCTTCAAGGCGAAAAAGAACCTTCCGGTTCATGGGTTTTCATAGTACTAGGGCTGGTGTTATCATTATCATTTTTAGTGCTTTATAGCATTCTTTATCCTGGTCAAGACTTACCAGTTATTTCAGATCTAATGCCCGTATTCAAAGGCGTATTTGATTCAGGAATCTGGTTCTTCATTCTAGGGACTATGATTGGAATTTTTGCAATATTAGGGCGATTGCTGTTAGAGGCTACGAGTGAGTGAGGGGATTATTATGGACACAATTTTATCAACAATGTTTTATTTCTGGATAACTCTATTTGTAGCATATTTCTTGATGCAGAGAGGGCTTTGGATATTCTCCGATGTAGCTAAAGGAACTGTTTCTTTTATGCTAGAAAAAGCTCTTGGACCTGGTGCTGATTTAGTAGAAGGACGCCCCGGAGCAGGAGCCCGCTCTTGGATTATGCAGGGGTCGTTATGGATGATTTTTGCCTCAATGTTTACTTTTACAAGTATGTGGTTGACGCATGATCCTGATGCTCTCCATTCTTTAGCTTCATGGGGTTACACAGCAAATGCAGAAGAATTAGCCTCCGCAGGGGTTTATGCTACACTTTATGGTACAGTTTCAATGTTTATTATAGGATGCAGTTTTCATATTATCCCTAAGTTAGCGGGTACCGAATTAGCCAGTGAAACCAATGCAAACTTAGTTTCATTTGTTTGGACAATATCTGTCCTAGTACTTGTGATAGGTTCTCAAAATAATAGTATCTTAGGAATTGATATCATCCCTCTTGGAGTGGCTCTAAACAATATAGTTCTTCTCGCAGTTATTATGAATCAACTATTGACAGTTGCCAATAAAACAAGGAACATCGCAACACCGGGTTGGTTGATATTAATCGCATTACTAAGTAGTCCGATATTAGCTATAGTTTCGATAGTTTCAGGAGCGGCAAATGATAATGTTGGTCAATGGTTAACTTACCATATATTCGGTGGTACGTTCTTTTTCGCAGGAGTAGCAGGAATCGCTCTTTACGCTTCTTCAATTGCTTCAGGCAATCCTCTGTGGTCTAAAACATTAGTTGGAGTTACTTTGATTGGTAGTATATTTACAATCAATCCATTTGGTGATGTTGACGGTCAGATGGTTATGGATGCGTTTGGTCCGTTAGCCGATAATAATGTCATGTCATTCACCAATCAAGATATGTTGTCTGCTAGTTTCTTGATGGCTCTAGTGTCAATACCTGTCTTAGCATTTTCAAGCAATATGCTTGTGACTATGCGTGGTTCAGATATGTTCGTAGATGATCCAGATGCTTCAGGTAATGCTGAATTAAATCTAGGTTCTTGGTTAATTATTCCAATCGTAATCGGCTCATTATTTGTTCAAACTGATGCTGTTAGCGGTACAAATGAATTATTGGGGATTTCCAATTCTCTTTCTGTTATGGCAGGATGGTTAGTATTAGTCCCTCTTTCTCTTGGAGCCGCTCTAAGTTTGTATCCCGAGTTAGTTGGTAGACATCTCTTTTCTCAAAATCGGGCTCGTTGGGGGTTCTGGATGATGACGGGCGGAGCAATATTTGGATTATCAATAACTATGATTGCAGATTTCATGGACATAGCTCTTGCTGAGTTATTAGTTGAAGATTCGAGTAACTTATCAGAAGAACTCCGTAAAGTAGGTTCAGTAATGTTTTACGGTGTTGTAATTGGTTCAATATTACACACTCTAAATATGGTTACTGGTATGTTTAGAGGAGAGCTCATCTCGAAGAAATCGGTACGAACATCCTCGATTTCCGTTGAATCATATTCTCTTGTATCTCCTACCACTATACGCAGAATACTATCTAGTGGAGCAGATCTTGATACCGAAGTAATCCCTACTGGTGAGAATGATGAAAAAGGTAGCGCTACCAAATTATGATCATATAACCAGATTGAGGGTGAGACCCTTTTTCCGGATGTGATTATAGATGCGTATTGGACTTGTTGGAAAACCAAATGTAGGAAAGTCAACTACCTTCTCTGCTTTAACAGAAACTCCTGTAGAGATAGCTAATTATCCATTTACTACAATCGAACCTAACGTAGGAGTTGCTTGGTTACCTTTACGTGAAGAATGTGCATGTAAAGAATTACGAAATAGAAAAGAAAACCAAGGAAGATTAGTATCTTTAAAAATTGATGAATCACGTCAAGGTAGTATTTGCGAACCTAATTCAGGAACCTGTAATAATTACCAAAGACTTGTTCCTGTAACTCTTGTAGATGTTGCAGGATTAGTTCCTGGAGCCCATCAAGGGCGTGGGCGAGGTAATCAATTTCTTTCCGATTTAGCACGTTGTGATGCTTTAATTCAAGTTATTGATGTATCTGGTTCAACGGACATAGAAGGTAATCCAGTGGGCGAAGGAGGTTCAGAACCTATAGAAGAATATCAATTCCTTTTGAATGAACTTGATGCTTGGATTGTGGGGATAGTTCAGTCTAGTTGGTCTCGAGGTGCTAGAAGGGTTCAATCCGAAGGCGAAAAAGCACTTGCAACATATTTACTTGATCAATTATCTGGTATTGGCGCCAATGAGCAGCACGTGAATGCAGGTATTCAATCTGTTTCGGAAAATCATCCTGAATCTGGTGTCCCCTGGTCATGGGGTAATGATGAATTAATGACCCTAGCAGGAACTATTCGCTCACTTCTTTTCCCTATCTCAGTAGCTGCTAATAAGGCAGACAATGCATCCAGTGAAGAGAGTTGGAGAGATTTATCTAAAATCATATCAAAATCAAATGGAATTTTAGTAGCATCTAGTGCCGAAGCAGAGTTAGCACTCCGAAGAGCTTCAAAAACTGGATTAATCAATTTGAATCCTGTAAGTAATGAATTTTTGATTACTGATTTAGGTGATAAGAATCTTTCTGCGAATCAACGTAATGCTTTAGTTAATATTTCTGCAACGTTATCTAAATGGGACGGAGGAGGTTTGGTAGGTCTCCTTTCTTCAGTAGTTTTTGATAGGCTAAAGCACCGAGTTGTTTACCCAGTTCATGATGAAACTCATTGGGTTGATGGGGAAGGAAATATCCTTCCCGATGCAATATTGGTACCCGAAGGAACGACTGCGAAAGGTGTGGCATATGCAGTTCATAGTGATCTTGGAGATGGTTTCATCCGTGCAACAGATGCTAAGAGTGGCCGAGTTATTGGAGCAGATCATGAAATTCAAAATGGAGACATTATTAGTATCCATGCAAAGAAGTAATCTGAGTTAAATCATATCCTATTTGAGTGATTGGATTGGGATATAACCTATGCTCATCTTCTAGAGTCAGGCATCCGCACGAACACTTCGAAAATCGAAGTACAATTTATTTCGCTTCGTTTACAACAGTCTTATCCGAAGAGTGATCCGAGCCCTTCAAAGCCCGCACCATCATCTTCTTCCTCTTCTTCCACTACAGCTTCAGCAGGAGCTGCTTCAGCGGATGAACCGCCAGCAGCTGCTGGAGCAGCAGCAACAGGAGCAGCAACAGCAGTAGCCATTGCTTCACCAATATCGACTGATCCGAGTGATGATACTAGAGCTTTAACTCGAGCACCGTCAACATCTACTCCTGCAGCAGTTAGAACCGCTGTAACAGTCTTATCGTCAATTTCCTTTTCCGCAGAGTGCAGTAACATTGCAGCATATACATATTCCATTTTATCTCACCTTTTTTTATTTAGCCGAAGAGGTCCCCGAGTCCACCGAACTCTTGTTCCTCCTCTTCCTCTTCTTCCTCATCAGTAACTTCAGTTACTGTTTCGGTTGCATTAGAGGCTGCAACCGATTCACTAGCCGCTGATGCAGCAGCACCAAGTGCTGCCGACAATTCTTCGTCTAGTGCTGAGGAATCTAATTGGCCTGCTAGGGCCAAAGCACGCGCATTTGCACGTGATATGAATAGAGGCGCAGTTGTTTCATTTGTAACTCCTGCCTCTATAGCAACTGATAGGGCTTCTCCACTTGCTTTGGAAAGCAGCGTAGGCATCGTCTGCTCAGAGAACCAGCGCACGTTACATGCGAGGTTGAATGCTCCCGATGTTGCTGTAATAATATCTGTACGAACTTGGTCTAAGTCAATATTTAATGCAGATGCAGGGAAAAAGAACCCTTCTTCTATAGCACCAGTTAGGATAATACCAATTTCTATTGGGTTAATGTCTAATTTTGCAAGCATTATTCCCAGATCTGCTGAGATAGGCTCACCTTTCTCAACAACAGTAGTTGTTTTCTGAATTGCGACCTTGCCCTTATTAATTTTAGCAGGTATTCCAACAGCATTGAATTCTCCAACAATTGGTCCTGGTCCAAATGTAGTAGGTCCTTTCTCAACTATGATGTCCATAGGTGCTAATTCACCTTCTTTAGCTGCACGACCTTGACGTGTTTTTTCTAACTCGATAAACAATTCAAAAGGATTTAGATTTTCAGATTGAACGATACATGGTTGTACTGCACCTTCCATCAAAGTTTCTAATTCTTCATTAGAGCGGCCAGAATTTTCCCAAGCTAATCTGATTAGAGTTTTCTTAGCCATTGTAATTTTCATTGAATCTCTTAGGTTACTTCTCATATCTAGCATGTTACTAGCAGGAACTCCACCAACATCTACGATTCCGACAACTCCATCTGAGTTTAGGACATCAGTGAGTTCTCCAACCCTATCCTTTTTCCAAGGTGCAATTTTTGGTGCAATCACTCAATCACATCCACTTTTACTGAAGGGCCCATTGAAGTTTTAACGTAGCATGATCTAATATTTCCTGCACCACGTTCTAATTTACTAGTCACTCTAGTCCAGATAGCCATGGCATTAGCAGTTAATTCATCAGTTCCTTGTTTACGGGAACCAAATGCTGCATGAAAAGTAACTTTGTCTCGTGATCTAACGATAGTTGTATTTTTCAAACCTGCAGCAATCATAGCAGGGTCGAGCGTAGGCGGTACCGGGCGTGGCATTTTTCCACGAGGACCTAAAACTACACCGAGATATCTTCCTACTGTACCCATGTGTGGTATTTCAGCCAAGAAGAAGTCATATTGTTTAGCCATCTTACGAGCTTGTTGACGATTTCCTCCTAAATCTTCGATAGTTGTTGGATCAATTACGCTAATTCCAGCAGCACGCGCTTTCGTAGCCATCTCACTACCAGCAAACATTGCTATCCGTACATCTTTTCCTCTTCCTGAAGGAAGACGTACTTCTTCTTGAATACGATTTACTGGATTCTTCAAATCAACATCTTTGAGAGTTATAGCCATCTCAAAAGATTCTACGAACTTACGTTCTGGGGCGTTCTCTAATGCTTCTTGGATGGCGTTTTGGATATTTTCCTGCATATTTATTCACCTCCGTGGTTAGCGAGGTTTCCCTCTCCCACAATTCGTGATAACTCAGCTAAAGTGTTCGCTGAATTCCCCCTTGCTCATACGTTCGAGTGCTTCCTTTGGAGCAAAGCCCTCGACATTAACTCTCATAGCTACACAAGTTCCCATAACTTCACGGCAACGTGCATACAAGTTTGCACCCGTTAGGCGCTCTTCTTGTTCTGTAGCAATCTTCTTTATTTGATCCATTGTCAAATTTTCAGACGCTTCTTCCCAGGACCCATTACACTTCTTTTTGCCAAGCGCTTGGACGACTTTATGTGGTGTCTCGTTACGTGCTGACATGTGTATTACCTCCTATGATTGTATCCCGCCGACTTACCTTCACTATTTGAGCGTGTTGCGTTAGTCCTCGGTCTCCTATATTCGATTATTCGACACGTTGAGTGACACGTACTTGGTCGGCTCTTACTGTTAATGCCACTGGAACTGCGGCTTCGAACAGTTCTACAGTGACCTCTTCTTTCGACTCAGTGACACGAATTACACGTGCAGATTGACCTCTAAAGGCTCCACCATGGATTTCTACAATGCATCCTTCTTCTATTCCAGAAGTAGCAGCTTTTGGTTCTAAGTATGGTAGTACATCTTCAAGTGGAGATTCTCCGTCCAATACTTTTCTACAATTTTTAATCGGAGTCGTTGAAACTCCTGCTCTTCCGATTAGTTTCTCTACATGATGAAATGCAGACGCTTCAACGAAAATATATCCTTTCATATAATTGGGACTTAATACTCCATAAATTTCATCTTTAATATCCATTAAAGAGCCACTACCTGAAAGTCTAGCTTGAATTTCTCTAGCAACATTTTGTTCTTGACCAATACTAGTCTTTAGAATGTAAAGAAAAGATGCAACATCTCCATACATATCTCTTAGACTCGGAGTACTGTATTCTTTCTTTCCAATCATACCTGGGTCGACCCATTCTGAATTCTTGTACAGTGTTTTAGGAGTGACCTCATTACTTTCAGCAAGGTAAAGAATAGGTGTGACTTCTAACAATGAATTCCCCATTGCAATTCCCCTAGAAGGTCCTTGCCTCACTCTCACTAGTTTTTCTACAGGAATACCTGTTGATTCGACAATTCTCGCTTTAACCGCGTCATCGTCATCAGGATCTCCATAACCATAGATTCCATCCCATGCACCAGGTAAGTCAGAGACTTCATCAGCCCTCTGCATAAGTAGAACTTTTTCTTCATGGCGAACAAATACAGTAAACGCATCAGACATTTCAATCACTCAATAATTTATTTCGTTAACCATTCAAAGAATGAAGGAAGCAGATTATCCATTAGGTATAGCATAACGAAACCAATACCTCCAAGGACAAACATACCTATTCCACAAACGATAACGGTTTGGCGAAATTCTTCTTTAGAAGGCTTTCTAGCCATCTTCAAAATTCTAGCATAAGAACCAGTTTGAAGGCCACGAACACGGCTTTCAATTTCGTCTTGTAAGTCTTGGACTCTGTCCTCAACTGCACTAGTGTTTGAGTTCTCAATAGCCATACCTTTCCCTCAGAAGCAGCACGGCGACCGACCGACCTCATTTAAGCACGTCGGGAGAAACGTTGGAATGTATATGCCCTAACTGAATATAATTTATCAATTAATGAACTCAACAGTTCTAGTTTTGAGATTACGCATTTGTGTATGCAACGCCGCCCCATGTATTTGCTCCGATTTAACCCCAGTTAATACGAGCAGTACGCGTATTTCATCTCCCATTGATGAATCTGTAGTGGCGCCTAGAATTATACGCGCATAAGGATTAATTCTATCTCGAATAATCTTTGCACATTTTTCAGTATCTCCCAATGAAAGACCAGGTCCGCCGACCACATTAATTAGGGCACCTCTAGCGTCCGAAATATCAATGTCTAAAAGAGGAGAATGAAGCGCTTCTTCAGTGGCTTTTTCTGCACGATCTGGTCCGTTTGCTTCTCCTAAACCAATCATCGCAACACCTCCTCCATTTTCCATTACTGAGCGTAAATCTTGGAAATCAAGATTGACAATACCTTCCTTGGCAATCATTTCCGAAACGCCGGAAATTGATCTCATCAGTAATTCATCAGCAACTCTGAATGCTGCGTCTAGAGGTAAATCTCTCACCCCTTCTACTTCTAGTAATCTTTCATTTGGAAGTACAACTACTGTATCACAAACTTCTCTCAATCTCTCAAGACCCCACTCTGCATTTTGTCTTCTAAGTGCACCTTCGGAAAGAAATGGATATGAAACTACAGCTATTGTTAACGCCCCAGCAGCCCGAGCTAATCTAGCTATTACATGAGCAGAACCGGTACCAGTTCCTCCTCCTAAACCAGCGGTAATGAATGCCAAATCACACTCTTCGACTTCATTTTTTAGAGATCTCTCAGATTCATATGCTGCCTGTTCTCCTTTCTCAGGATCTCCTCCTGCGCCTCTTCCTCTTGCCGATCTACCAATAAGTACCTTATTTTGCACACCTACTCTAAGTAAATGCTGAGCATCTGTATTTATTGCCATCCCTCTGACATATGTATCATCAAATAATCCCTCTTGTTCTAATCTGGCTACAGTATTAGAACCACAGCCTCCGCAGCCGAAAACTCGTATTCTTGGTTGAAGCGAAGATAGCAACTGAACAAGTTCCGAATCACTCTCAGTATCTATGGGAGCAGACGGTATTCCTTCATCCTCTTGAAGTTCTAATACACGGTCGATGATATTCTTCACGAGTCACAGGCGGATTAGACAGAGGATAACCGTTACCCTTGTAAGAAGGGGTTTAGTTACTGTTTCATGATTTAATTGAATCAACGAATCATAATTCTAGGAGCTGTTTCCTAGTACTATTGAACCTAACTAAGAACGTGTAAACTCCTCCCCAAGCAGATACGGCTAATGCAGCCGTCATTCCATTTAACTCCGTATTACCCAGTAAAATATATTCTAAATATTCGTTGTATGATATAATATCTATTCCAGAACCCCCCGTATACGCTTGCATGGCGGCAATTAGAAGCCCTAAGAGGGTAACAATCATACGATCAGCTCGGGAAAATCCCCCGTATATTCTATCAAGTCCTACTGATTGAGCCTGTGTTCCCATATAAGATCCTAGAAGAGTTAGAAGTCCAGCAATTAAACCTGCATCTGGATTACTTACAAATGCAGCATTCATTCCAATTGCTACCAATAACCCCACATCAACAATACGGTCTATAGTATGGTCAAGAAAATCGCCATATGGTCCGTCTGTTCCCTGATGCCTTGCTAATGCGCCGTCTAGTGCATCAAAGACTCCTGCGATTAAAACAAGAATTACAGCAACAACAATCATCAAGGCTCCAGTAGTATTCATCCCTGCTATCGCTAGGACGTAAAATCCAACAAGCGAAACTAGTAATGATGTCCAAGTTAGTACAGATGGATCAAGATTACCTAATTTTAGTACAATTGGTTGTATTGCTTTTGTCCATGTATCTCTCATTTTCTCAAACATATTATTCCTCCATTACCCCAATCCAGTCAATCTCTGTGTCTGTAGTAGATGGTTTGAATCCATCTGTAATCCAATTATGAATAGATTCAAAAATTACTTCTTGTCTTATTTCCGAGGTATCTAACTCCAACCAACCATTTGAATCCTTTTTATCGTTCCATGGCCCACCAATTAATTCCCATTCAACATTCCCACGTATTTTTTCTTCAGTATAATCTCTACTTTCCAATCGTTTTTGTAAAATATCTGGTTGACACCGTAAGACAACGGTATAATCACAAGGGAGTTGATGGCTCAGATGTCCATCTATGATTATGGTATTTTCTGGATTTTCAGACCAAGATTTTTCTAATTCACGACATAACCTTTCGAGGTCTATGGGCCTAGAGTTATCTAATGTATCAATTTCTCCCAAGCAGTTGTATTTTTTTGCTAATGATTCTAAAGAAATAATATTGTATCCATTTCTTTCAAATAAAGATGCAACTGTTGTTTTTCCAGTCCCCGGTGTTCCACTAAGTGCTAGTCTAAACACACTTCCCACATTATCACCGGCATCGGTTTAACGGATGAATCCTCCCTATTGTAAGCGCAACATTGACTTAATTATCGTTCCCGCAAGTAAATAATGGTAGATGCTGCGAGTATAGTTAGAGCCTTTGATCCACGTGAAAGTAAATTGAATATTTTATTGCTAGCGGTACCAGCAACCGTCTATTTTAATTATTTTCAACATGATGAGAACCTTTCGTTCATTACTTCTATGATAGCAATAATGCCATTAGCATTTTTAATGGGTAAAGCCACAGAAGAAATTGCTCTAAGAACATCAGAATCAGTTGGTGGTTTACTCAACGCAACATTTGGAAATGCGGCTGAAATAATAATTTGTGTTTTAGCTCTTATGACGGCAGCAGAGAATGTGGGTACAGAAACCGAAGAGATAATGATAAACATAGTACAAGCTAGTCTAATTGGCAGCATTCTTGGAAATTTATTACTTGTAATGGGTCTTTCATTTGTTTGGGGAGGACTTCATCATTCAGAGCAAAAATTTTCTGAAACTCAAGTAAGTTCTAATGGCTCACTTCTACTATTATCGGTTATTGTTTTAATTATTCCAACAGTATTCAATTTCACAGTTGATGGTACCGCTGGCGATGATGGTGTTGAGAAACTATCTCATGCAGCTGCTGTAGTTCTTCTAGCAATATACGGTTTCTTTCTTTTATTCCAACTCAAAACGCATTCTCATCTTTTTGCGACAGAAAATGCTCACCATGAAGAACCGAATATGGATCAAAAAGATGCAATCATTTTACTCATTATTGCTACAATTTTAGTTTCATGGATGGCTGAGGTTCTTGTTCATTCAGTAGAATCAGCCGCTGAAGAATATCATCTCCCATATCTTTTCATTGGAGTTATTCTATTACCTTTATTCGGTAATGCAGCCGAACATTTCACTGCCGTATCGGTTGCTGCAAAAAATAAGATGGACCTATCTTTCGCGATATCAATTGGTTCCTCGACTCAGATAGCAGTATTTGTAGCACCTCTAATGGTAGTTATTGCTTGGATTCTGGGTTTACCTCTCACCTTTGAATTTGGTATACTCGAGACTATAGCAGTATTTCTTGCAGTTACAATAGCAAATTTAACAGCAGCCGATGGTAAGTCAAACTGGCTTGAAGGCCTCATGCTCTTAGGTACTTATGCAATTTTAGGCTTAGCCTTTTACTTTCATCCATAAAACTACTAATTATAATAGTGGTTAGAACTCGCGAGATTTATGGAAATTGGTGTTGATAGTTTCGCTGAGGTAAAACTCGATAATGGACAGAGTTATCCAGTTAATAGTGCCCAGTCTATATCTGAGCTTCTTGATCGAATAGAACATGCCGATAAAATGGGTCTTGACGTTTTTGGAATAGGTGAGCATTATCGAAGAGAATTTCTTGATTCTGCTAATTCAGTGATATTATCAGCAGCAGCATCTCGCACGAAGAATATTCGTTTAACCAGTGCAGTAACAGTCCTCAGTGCAGCAGATCCTGTAAGGGCATTCCAAAATTTTGCAACCCTCGACCTCGTTTCTTCCGGGCGAGCAGAAATGGTAGTTGGGCGTGGTTCATTCACCGAATCATATCCTTTATTTGGCTTGAATTTAAATGAATATGACGAAATATTCTCAGAGAAATTAGATCTTTTACTATCTATTAGAGATAATGAAACTGTTAATTGGTCAGGTAAATTCAGACCCGCACTAAGAAATCAACAAATATATCCCAGACCTTTACAAGAAAAATTACCTATCTGGTTAGGAGTTGGTGGAACTCCTCAATCATTCGTAAGAGCAGGATTGCTAGGTTTACCATTAATGATAGCAGTCATTGGTGGAGAAACACACAGATTCCGTCCATTAGTTGACCTTTACAGAGAGGCCGGTGAGCGTGCTGGGCATAATCCTAATCAACTAAAAGTTGGACTTCATTCACTAGGATTTGTTGCAAAAGATTCGCAAGAAGCTAGAGATATTTATTTTCCCGGCTATGCGAAGGCTTTCACTAAAATTGGGAAGGAAAGGGGTTGGCCTCCAGTTACTAGAAATAGATTCGATGAACAAACAGGTCCTCTAGGCGCTTATGTAATTGGCGATCCAGAAGAAGTCGCCGAGAAAATAATCAGACATAGTGAGGCATTAGGGGGAATCTCACGTTTTTCTTTCCAATTGGATAATGCAGGACTTTCACATAATCAGTTAATGGATACCATAGGTCTGATAGGAAAAGAGGTTTCACCCCTAATTAATAAGGGGCTTTAACCAATTAATCAAAGACCACATACTTATCCCTCGTAATATGAGTCATGTTTTGAGCTGGTCTGAAGACGAGCTCTCATCCTATTATTTTGATAGAGAAATAGATTTATCTTGGCTCAATAAATCCTCTAGGCACCAATTTCGATGGAAGTCAGTGAAGGGTCCTTGGATAACATCTGATAGAAGGATTTCTTCTTCAAAGAAATTAATTGAATTATTTTCTAACTCAATGCCCACTGATGTTTATGTTTCAACTTCTTCATGGCTTAATCCCATTAATCTCCCTAGAATTAAAGATACGAAAAGACCCTCGCCTATACTTTTAGATCATCTTGTTGTATTTGATATTGATATCAGGCCGTTTTGTATTATTCGCTTAGAAGAAGCAAGGAAAGCAACTTTGAATCTTCGAAATTGGTTAATAGAAAATACTGATATTAAAATTAGACATATTACATTTTCAGGAAGTAAGGGGTTTCATATTATTGCGGATGATCCTGATAGAGAGTCATTTTCTGAACCTGATCCAGTATTAAGAGAAGAGAAAGTTAAATCTCAACGTAAGCAACTTTTGAATCAGGTAATTGAAGCGGGGCATCCTGTTGATAAGGTTGTAACAGCGGATACTAGGCGTGTTATTCGTTTACCTGGAACTATTCATGGTAAAACCGGCTGGATTTGTACAATTCTCAATGATGAATGGATTGAATTACCAGTAAATGAATGGATAAATAAAATTCCTAGACATGAATCCGCAATTAAAATTCCGAAAAGACCACCAATTAGAATACCCAAATTTTCTCTTCCTAAAATGAATCTAAGACTTACATCAAAAAAAATAGTAAGTCCGCCTCAATATACTAGTTTGGAATTAAGTAGTCATGTTTCTGGAACCAATGATCGCTCTGCGTTTGTATCATGGTTACCCATAAAATGGGGAGATATTCGCACATCTATTGAGAAATCACAAGAACTGTTCAGACAGCTCAATTTAGCACCTATTGCATATTTTCATGATCATGAAAGAGTTTTAGCAATTATTCCGAGAGCGATTCCTAGAGATTTTCTGCTTAGTAAATTATCTCAGAAAGATTTCAAGAATTTTATTTATGAAACACGACATATGAATCATAGTTGGACAAGAGTCTCAGGCAGACTGATTGGAGAAAATTGGGAAGGAGAGATTGAACCAGTAACGGTACTTGGATACGACTTCTCTGATGAATGCCTACACCCTTGGTCAGCCCCTCATCTTGAGATTTGTTCTCGTTTGGGTCTACCTATTCGGGAGCATCGAGGTGATGTCTCAGGGAGTGATAAAGTTCCAATTAGAGTCGTAATCCGGCGTTGAGTTTATTTCCTTAGTTACAGACGACGTCATGTCTCAAAGAAGGAGCCTCACGGCAATGACTGCAGTTGCGTACCGCAACACTATGGCGAACCCAGGGGTCATGGCGCCGAGACAGCGCCATGACCAAACAATAAATACGGTGTGATAATGGGATTTTTAGCCAATTTATGGAAATCTTTTCAACCCCATACTCCTTCACAAAGAATCTCAAATTATAATTCTCGAGATTATCCTGTTAGAGACCCTCAGCGCAAATTAACTAAACGTATGGAAATTAACTATAATCATTTAATCGCTAGATTAGGACCAGTATCTTCTATTGACGAGGGAATAGAAAAACTCGATAAATTTATACGACCCGAACACCCTTATCATTCAAGGAATTTTTTCACTCATCCTTTTGTCCGAGAAACTTTGAAATTAGAATACAGCGAGAAATATCAGGGCCGTCCCCCTGTTAGAGACCCTAATCGTAAATTAACCAAACGTATGGAAATTTATTATAATCAATTAATCGCTAAATTAGGGCCAGTGTCTTCTATTGACGAGGGAATAGAAAAACTCAATAAAATTATACGACCTGAACACCATCACCATTCAAGAAATTTTTTAACACACCCATATGTCAAAAAAGCCTTAAATTTTCATGATAGTCCTGAATTAGTTAAAGAATCAGTAAATGAATGGTGGAAAGTAGATAAATCTGAGGATAAATCATCAATTCCTTGGTCTGAGGATACATCATCAATTCCTTGGTCCTCTATTCCCGTTTCAGAAAACTTGGATATATGTGGCGATCCAAGTTGTTCAACTGGAGTTAATGCCTTTGATTTCAGATGTTTTACCTGTAGGAAAAGATATTGTGATACGCATAAAGGTACAGGCATTGATTGTAAATTCTGTGAATCTTTGAGCTAAGTAAATACGCTTTTACTATGGAAATCTCCTCTTGGTGAAAGATCCTGTTCCACCGCCCAACGAACTTGTTCTCTTCCATCTTTACTGTAACCATACATTACTTCTCCCGGACTAACTTCAAAATTCCAATGCTTTTGGAAAATTGCTGCATCTTCCTTATTTTGAGCAAGTTTCTTAGGTACTGAATGGAACATAACTAACTTCTTTTTCTTTGTTCTGAAATATTTTCCTATGATTTCAGGAAGCAATTTGCTCACCCAAGTGTCACTAATCATCTTGACCTGCCTTGGGATCATATATCTTGGATTATCTAGTGGACCTAGTACTTGTTCCATTGCTTCTGTGAATATTTTTGAATCTTCTTCTGAGGCATCTTCAAGATATGTCCTCATCCATCCTCCACCCCTATCTCCTGATGCAATTGTAGGGCTTGTTTTCAAATTACCAGTTTCTCTTAATGCACCAGAAACAGCAGTTGCTATTGCGAGTACTAATGATTCATCATTCCATTCTGGTCTCTGAAATGAAACACTCAATATAGGCCATCCTCCTGAAAATCCATCCTTCATTTTCATTTCAATTGCTTCTTTCGGTTTCGCATTAAATGGTTCACCAATTTTCCATAGTTCTCTGGTTCTTTTTCTATTCCTCGCTCTACGTATCATTTCATCATTGAATACATCTAAAGTTTCTGAGATACCCTCTGGACGAGCTTCAGTAAATGCAGCATGTACATGCCCTACCCCCTTCTCAATAGCACTATCGTCACAAACTCCATACAGCCTCGAATGCTTTTTTTTGAAACGGTAATAATCATCAAAACCTTTACTGAATTCTTCTGCCAAGCATACAATATCCCAATTATTAGCAACCTTTTCTGGATTCTTTTTATCAAGTCTAAATGAGCGTCCTCTTAATTGATTAATGCTCATACTAGTTGTTACTGTAGTCAAATCAATTAGAACATTAATTCTACTTGCATCCCAACCTTCTCCGAGTAGACCTCTAGTGCCTACTATACATTTTGTAACTCCTTCTTGAAATAATTCAGTAATCATTTCAGTATAGTATCTTGGTTTCCATTGATTACCTCTGCCTCTAATTTCATTATAACCGTCTTTTTTAGCACTCTCAAGTTTAATTTCTAATCCTTTTTCTTTAATCCATTGTTCAAATCTAGGTAATATTATTTCACACAAATCATCATCTACTAATACGGTAGAACCAGTCATTAGAACTGGATTAAGTCGGTCAGTTGCTTCATCAACTAGAACTGAACGGAATGCTGCAATAGCCCCACCCGCATTCTTATCTAGAACTCCTTCAACTAGAGCCGTAGCAGATGTCTTCTCAAAGTCTGTAACAATTACTGCTCTAATATCCGGCCCCAATGCTTGCATTTCTGCAGTTAAGATATCTCTCAAAGCATCATATTTTGCCGATGCATACGCCATTACACGCCCGACTGGTGACGCACAAGGCCTCATCCCAGTCTCAGTAATTTGATGACCTAACATTCTTAGCCTTTGGATAGCTACTTCTGCTAACTCATGATCTTTTTCATTTTTTGAACGAAGAAGCCCGTGTCTGATATAACGATCTAATAAGGTAATCATAACTTGATTTTTTTCCAAATTCAAATCGATTAATTTTTGTTCAGGATATGGTACATTTTCTGGTAAATCTATATCTTTATACAGGAGATAAAGTCTAGCAGAATTGGCTAAATTTTCGTCTCTTTTAACGAACGAAGTCCAATTTTTTACTGGTCCACTCGGGAGCAATAATTTACTTAGAATTTCAGTTAACCAAATATCTAATTTTGGTGTACGATTTTTGGTATCTTCAGGTCCATTACTAATTTCTTCAATTAATTCCTCAAATTCTTTATCAACATTAGCTATATATCTTAATTCCTCGGGATTTGGCCTTACAAAATAGGCTAGATCTTGATAGGGAGATAAATTAGAATCTCTAACTAATGCTGGAACAGGTACTTCGTAATCAACTTCTCCAAAAAATTCTTTGTATCTTTCACCATCATCAATACTTACAGAACCAATGTCCGGAGGTGTCGCTGTGAGACCTAAAACAATTGGATTACCAAAATATTCTCTAATTTCGCTTAGAACTCTCCCCCAGTGTCCGAGCAGATGATGGCATTCATCAAGAATTATCAATCCAATTCCGGTTTTCGCTAGGTTCTCTAGATTCTTTTTCGAAGATTCATGTAATACCCATAAAGCATTTCCATGAGTAGTGAAATCATCTCTTACTTGTTTTCTATATGAGCTAAACCTTTCTGTAAAATAATCCCTATTATTATCTCTCAAGTCTTCTATCCAAGCCTTAGCAGTTCCCTCATTATCTGCTTCATTTTCAGAAATTAATTTTTTAATCCATATTTCCATTGCAGCACCATCAAGATTTTCATCAGCACGTTTTGGGAGAGTGACTGATTGATATGTAAGAGAAGTTAGCAATCCAGGGGACTTTGTATTCGTAAGAATTTGTTCTTCTTTACCATCTAAATTGAATAATTCTTTTGCTCTTGCAACCCATTGTGCCTGAATTGCAGAGTTAGGGCTTAAAACGAGAGTGGGTAGTCGTACTAAATCAGACCAAGTATATAGTCCAAGGACAGTCTTTCCGGATCCTGGCGGTGCTACAATATGCAGGTTTTTTTCACCCGCATCTAATTGTTCACGGATAATCTCAGATGAAGCAACCTGCGAAGGTCTTAATTTTCCAGAAAAACCAATCTGCCCGAATTCCTCCATACTAATGTCTCATGTATCAGACATAAAGAAATTATTCACTACGATGTTCTAGAAAAATATTCTTATTTGGTTTAACCAAAGATTGACGGTAAAGTAGCGTTTGGCAGAATCATGGTTGTATCTGAGCCGGGGCTAAGGCGAGTCACGAATACTCGTTTAATTGACCATGATGGTAAAGTCAATCATGGTAATTTTCTTTTGCATAGTGATGGCACCTATTCATTGAGTAATGGTGATGAAGATGTGATTGAAACTATCGATGGTTCAATGCGTTTAATCACTCGCTCATTTCAAAATTGGCATACGCATTTAGCTATGGTTCTCAATCGTGGTATGGGGGAGGGTTTACCTCTTATGGAGTGGTTAGAAACTTCAATTTTTCCAGTAGAGAAATTTTTAACCCCTGAATTTGTAGAAGTTGGTACCAGAGCAGCAGCGGCTGAATTGATATCAACGGGTACAACATTTGCTTGCGACATGTACTTTCATACTGAGGTGATAGGTAATACACTTGCTGAGACAGGCCTCAGAGCAGAGTTATGTGGCCCCATTACAGATGGTTTAACACCCAACTTCAAGCCAGGTTCAGGAGATGCCTTGAGGCATATGGAATCTTTGATTAGAGAAGGTTCGTCACGCCCTGAGAGAATATCATATGGTATAGGTGCTCATTCAGTCTATGTTTGTAGTGAAGAGACTCTCAGAAAGGCATCCGAACTTTCTAAAAAGACGGGATGTAAACTTAGTATTCATACTTCTGAAACCCGTAAAGAAGTAGCGGACTGTCATGAATCTACTGGCATGTACCCTATTGAATATCTTGATTCTTTAGAATTCTTCACTGATGGCAATACTGTATGTGCACATTGTGGTTGGGTTACAAAGAAAGAAATGAGGATATTAGCGGGACATGACGCTCATGCGGTTCATTGCCCTACATCGAATCAAAAACTTGCATGTGGTGGGACGCTTTCTTATCCGGCTATGATAGAGGCTGGCGTTGATGTCAGATTAGGAACAGATGGGGCGGCCAGTAACAATAGTCTAGATATGCGGGCAGAATCTAAGGCAGCTAGTTTAGTCCAAAGGCACGATCATTGGGATGCTAGAATATTAGATCCAGTTGAGACATGGCAATTGGCAACTAAAGGTTCCAAAGATTGGATAACCTGGGATTTAAATGATATTCGTATGCGACCATTTGGAAGAGATGGACGAAGGTTACTTGCTAATTTGATATATTCCGGAGGCCAAGTATTGGATGTATTAGTAGATGGTGAACCCCTACGTAGAAACGGTAATACATTGACAATCGATGAAAATCGTACTGCTAGAGAAATTGAAGAAGTAGTTGTTGACTACTATGCTGAAATCTAATAATAGAGTAAAATAATTACTCTGATTTTGAGACATTGATGGCATTAGGTCCCTTTGGTCCTTCGCCAACTTCGAACTCAACTGAATCGCCATCTTCGATGACGCCCTCAACTTGAGTATGATGGACGAATAAATCGTCTCCATCTTCTTGTTCGATAAATCCGAACCCTTTTTTCTGATTAAACCACTTGACTGTTCCTTGAGCCATAATTCCACATCGCGCTGACCATACTACTTCAAGTAGTGCGATGAAAGATTACCTAGTATAGCGATATTTTCATAGTTTTATTTTTCTAGATATTATATTAAAACTCTTATTCATATAGTATTTTAAACTATTTTTATTGCTTTCAGTGCTTTTTTGACGTGTCCAGTAACTCCTAGTTGACTTGTATACGAATAAGTGATATATCCTTCAGGGTTGATAACAAACGTAACTCTTGCATTAAGAAAACCAAAGTTTCTTTTTAATTTCAATGATTTAGCGAGTTTATTATTCCTATCACTCAACAATGAATATTGTAAGTTATATCTTTTCTTAAAATTTCTATGTGAAGATGTTGAGTCTGAGGAGACCCCATAGAGTAAAATTCCTTTTTTAGTAAACTGTTCATATTGATCTCTAAAAGAACAAGATTGTAATGTGCATCCAGGTGAATCATCTTTAGGATAAAAGAAAATAACTGTCCATTTCCCTTCAATATCTGCTCTACTGACTAGTTTTTCTTCATCATCATACAAGCTAAACTCAGGAAATTTAGTATTTACTAAATATTCATGAGTATCTGGCATTAAATTATCTCCATTTACCTAACGAGTCTCTAAGGGCTGATTCAATATCTTTGTGTACAAATTCATATCCAGATTCTTCTAGTTTGTTTGGCAAGACTCTTTGACCCTCTATCAATAGTGATTGAGCGAGTTCACCAAATAATATTTTCATAGAAATCCCTGGTATAGGGGCAATTGCAGGACGCCTTAGGACTTTTCCTAACGTTTTTGAGAATACTTTTTGCATACATGGATTTGGTGCTGTTAGATTGTAAGCACCTTCGCATTTATTATTCATCATTAAATGATGAATTGCGTAAATCTCATCATCTAAAGAAATCCATGACATCCATTGCTTTCCTCCAGCAAGAGGACCTCCCCCTCCCATCTTCCAAGGAAGTAACATACGTCCCAAAGCTCCACCAGTTGCAGACAAGACAATCCCGTTTCTTGTATTTACCACTCTAATACCCGCTTCTCTGGCAGAATTTGCATATGATTCCCAATCAATTACGGTATCGGTCAAGAAACCTTCACCCGGAGGGCTATCTTCTGTAAGTTCCTCATCACCTCTGTTTCCATAGTAACCTATTGCACTAGCCACAATGAATACTTCAGGCTTATTTTCAAGTTTACTCATTGTATCTGATAACAGTGTTGTACTTTCTCTTCTAGAGTCTACAATTAGAGCCTTTCTTTTCTTACTCCATCGCTTGTCTCCGATACCTGCTCCACCTAGATGGATTACTACATCAAAACCTTCTATATCACTTGAATTGAGAATGCCTTCATCTGGTTTCCAAGTCAACTCTTTACTTCCTTCTTTGACAGGTCTTCTAACAAGTCTCCAAACATCGTGACCACCAGTATCTAAGAAGGCTACAAGTTGTGTACCAATTAGTCCTGAAGAACCAGCAATCAAAATTTTCTTTTTGGGTATAGTGGAATATTTTGAATGTTCACGCATATCTCTTTGCAGCCTTAATTCTCTTGCTTTGAACATAGAGGAGATGCGTCCAGTAACTAAAGCCCCTCCAAGAATTTTCGGCTCGTTGAGCAATACCATGCACTTGTGAAATATACATAGAATATGAAGGGGTGTTTATCGATTGCTGAATTTGCAGAGTTATCTGTCCCTTATGTTGAAGGATGAAACCTCTTCCGGACGACTATGGGAGATGGAAACATACTCACAGATTTGGAACGCAGTGATGAAGATTGTGTACTGAGATTTGATGACGAGCAATCTTTCACATTGAGTTATGTCTCAATAAGATCTAGGTGTCAATGTGCCAAGTGTAAGCCTAGGCAAGAGAATGAACAGAAAATTCTTGAATTAGAAGAAGAAATTTCCCGATTAATGCTAGAAAAACCGAAAGTCGAGCTAGTTGGGAGATATGGTCTCAGATTTGAATGGCCGACTGGTTGTTCCTCTGGAATACATTCATTTTCCCACTTGAGAAAGGTTTGTGAAGAACTCGGTAAATCTTTGAGTCAGTAATTTAAGTATCCGAAGTGCTGAAATGCAGCCTCTGATTCGCAGGTACATCGAATATACGGGTCAACTCCGTTTTTCGATAGGTGATGAAGATGAAAGAAGATAATCATAAGGCCGATTCCGATGATGAGGATTCTTGGGCTCTTTATGCAGATGCAGGATATGGTCAGTCCGAGGTAGAAGTCGATGAAAATCTGGAAATTAATCCTTTAGAAGAGGAAGTTTGGTATGATGGCGATGATTTTGAGTTTGAAGGTGCAACAATAAACTGGGATGCACCACCGTGCCCTGCACCTCTAGGAATAGAACATATCATTCGTATCGGTTGTTGTGATTTTTGTGTTCAGAGACTTTCTGGAAGGCGCACTGCATCAAAAGGAGAAGAAGGCGGGAAAGAAATAAGAAAAGAAGCTTATCAAAGAAACTCTGAATTAGAATCATCTGTCAAAAATGACCTCTGCCCAATGTGTGAGAATTTATTTGATGACATTGATAACATAGTGGTAAGAATTATTGATAAAATTGGTGAAGTAGAACATTCAACGATTCAACTTGGTATTCACCTACCTAAGGATTTAGTGGAAGAAGAAGATAGGATTCGCTCAAGACACGGCTCTCCTGGCTCTGCCCCTCTCAAACCTTCATTCGTCAGCCAAATACAATCTAAACTTTCAAACTTAGTTAATGGGGTCACTTATGTTAAAGAAAGGCCAGATTTAATGATTTTAGTAGATGGATTAACTTTGATGGTTGAGGTAGATATCCGGCCTGTGTTCATGTATGGGCGATATCGTAAATTAATTCGAGATCTTCCTCAAACTCGATGGCCATGCCGTGCTTGCCGCGGACGTGCACAAGGATGTGAATCATGTAATGAGACGGGGTTACAGTATCCAGATTCTGTTCAAGATTTAATTGGTGAGACAATTCGTCTTTCTTTAGGTGCAGAAGATACATCTTTCCATGGAATGGGCCGAGAAGACATAGATGTTAGATGCCTAGGAATGGGACGCCCTTTCGTTATTGAAATTAAAAAACCAGGAACTAGATTGGCTAATCTTGAAGAAATCCAGAAAGCAGTAAATGAAAATGCAGTAGATAAGGTTGAAATTAATAGTTTGAGATGGTCAGATCGCCGGGAAGTCGTTAAAGTCAAAGAAAGTCGTTCTGAGAAATCATATACAATACGATTCAAAGTAGATGGCATACCAGATGAGAAAACAGCAATTGAAGCAATTTCGTCGCTTTCAGGTGTAGAGTTATCTCAAGAAACTCCTAAGCGTGTCGCTCACCGCCGAGCGGCGAAAAATAGGAAAAGAAAAGTAGTCTCACTTTCTGATATTATTGTTGAAGAAGATGAAATCCAATTTTCGGTTAGATGTGAGGCTGGAACGTATGTCAAGGAGCTAGTTCACTCCGATGAAGGCCGAACAGTGCCCTCTGTTCGTAGCGTGTTAGGGGACAAAGAATGCACAGTTCTTTGGCTAGATGTTGAAGATATTCACTATGAATGAGTTATTTATCAAATCCGAGTCCTTAAGAATACGAGGCAGGTCGACCGCTTCCAAGACCTATGGTCTGTAAGGTGATATCATGGTAACAAGGACGCATGGACAACGCCAAGGAACACGTTCAATTCTTAAGAAAAGTAAGCGTGATAAAGGCCGAGTTTTCATTAATAGAGTAATGTACCCATATGCTGAAGGAGATAGAGTTGCTATCGTATTAGATGGTGCGCAACACAAAGGCATGCCTCACCGTCGATTCCAAGGCCGTACAGGCACTATTGCAGGAAAGCAAGGTCGAGCTTATGTTGTTAATTTCAAAGATGGTAATATGAAAAAGACCGTAGTTGCTCGTCCGGAGCATCTTAAACCAATTAAGGGATGATTTTAATGAGTGAGAAAGAATTTGTAGATTTTGCTACTGTACGTGAACTTTTATCCGATGCACGTGAAAGACGTGGAGATCTTTCCTATGAGCAAATCATGGCCCTTCAACATGCAGAGTGGGCAGCATCCACTAATCGTGGCGGAACAAAAACTGATGCTAAGGTTTTCGTTGCACTATACAATGCCCTATCTGAAAATGAAAAACTATCTCAATACCCTGAAATATGCTCTAAATTGGCAGAATTAACTCCGTTAAATGTCAAAGGAGTTAGAGTTATAATTTCAAGTAAAAGAATTGCAATGGATACTTCAGAGGTAGAAGATATCATTACTACCATTCGTCAACACGTACTTTGAGTATAGAAATCCGTGTGTTTCTTCAATGAGTTAATTCTTGAATAAAGACCTGTCTGAGGTAGTTGAGCGTAATGCATGCGAGTTCCCCTTCTGAGGCCGGAGATGGCCCAATATCTCCTTTTTCAGGTGAAACACATTTGAGAATATTGGATATGTCCGATAGAAGGCCTGTTGGGCATGAAGTACATGCACTAACTGAACCGTCTCTATATTTGGTTCGTGCTAAAGTATTAGTCAAAGATGGTGTAAGTAATGGCGTAAAAGTTGCAGTATCCGAAAATAAACTGGGGCCAATGTCTCTACTCCGATATCGTGATCTTTCAACAACCAGTGAAGAAGAACTTCTCAATGAACTAGTTGGTGCCATAAGGGATAACTCAGAACTACATCTTGGATTTTATAATCGTGCTAATAATATTTCTTTGAAAGTACATGCTTTCCAACTTCTTCCAGGGATAGGCAAGTCTAAGGCGCAAAAAATGGTACAATCCCGTGGAATGGCCGGATGGATGGAGTTTTCAGAAGTAGACGAGGCTTGTGAAATTGATTCAGTCAAGTTACTAGCAGAGAGGTACCTTATAGAAATCGAAGATCCACTAAACAATCGTAGTATTCTTGATCATCTAATACGTACGTCTAATTAATTAGGAATTAATATGGATGATTTAACTCCCCGACTTCTTGTCGATTTGCTTAGAGACCATATTGTTCCCGACAAATCATTGGGCCAACATTTTCTTTTAGATACGAAGATAATCTCTCGCTCTATTGAAATTTGTAGTGAAGAGGGGTTCCCAATTAATTCGAAATCTAAAGTTCTTGAGATAGGGCCAGGCCCCGGTTCATTGACATTATATCTTTTGAGAAATGAAGCCTATGTTTTTGGCATAGAAATTGATGAGGAAGCGATTCTTCATTTAGATAGAGTATTTGGAGATGCTAATGGCCAACTAGAAATTATTTCTGGAGACGCTCTTAGGCTAAATTGGCCTTTGGGTTTGACACATATAGTAGCAAATTTACCTTACCAAATTTCAAGCCCGGTCTTAGATAAAATTCAACAATATCATTTTAAAAACCCTCTAAATGTCGTCGTATTACTTGTCCAAGATGAATTTGCAGAAAGAATGTCCATGGAACATTATGGATCTCTAAGCCCTCTAGGTTTATCGCTATGGCTCGATTTTGACGTTAAATTAGATAAAAAAGTACCTGGCGGTGCTTTCAGTCCTGCTCCTCGTGTTAATTCTAGAATTGTATCTCTGGTGCCAGTAGATCGTTCTCAGGAGAATGGAGAGATTTCTCGTAAGATGTTTAAGATAATAACTCAACATTGTTTTTCAAGCCGTCGGAAAAAAATTAGAACATTATTATCTCAAGTCCCTAGAAGAATTAGTCGAATAAAAGGATGGCATAAATCACGTTGGAAGGCAGCTGTGGAAGATTTATTGTTAAATCCACCAGATACATTTTCTAATGAATGGTTTGAAAACAGACCAGACATGCTAGAACCTGAAGAATGGGCAATAATTGCTAATAGAATATCTTCATTTAATGAATAAATAAGATAATTATGACCGCGACTTGATATTATACGCATGGTTCCGCGGGACTACTGCGCAGCGGACATACATTCGCGCAAGGGGGCACTAATATGGCAAAGAAGGACACCTATCTCGCATTATTACGCCGTGGGATAGATGAAAAAACTGCTCAAATCCTGTCAGATGGTGGAATTAAAGTTGGCGATTTGAAAAATCTTGATGTCGAGACGTTAACTAATAATTATGGTCTTAAGAAAGAAATAGCAACCTCTGTATTAGATGCGGTTAAATCAGGCCCTCGCTCTTCATCTAAGCAAAGATATCTTGCAGATGTTCTTTCGGATACCGGTGGGGTGAAGAAAGTTGACAAGATTGAAGAGCAGAGATTCAAGAGAGAACAGAAAGATTTGCATTCAGAACTTCTGGAGAAGAAAGAACAGTTACGAATTGCTAGAGTAGAGCAATTTCGTGAAAAGAAATTAGTAATGAATAGATTAGGTAAGACTGTTGAACTCATAGTTAAATTAGAAAATACTTTTGATGAAGAGGGTAAAGATGAACAGCGCACTAAACTCAGAGATCAACTAGAGACTAGAGGACTTGAAGCCGCTAGAGATCATGAATTATTGGACTTATCAGGTACTCCTCAAGATATAGTTGATTTCCGTCGCAAGATCGCTCCAATATTATGTATGCACGCATGTCCAGACTGTGGAGAAGAAATGGATCCTCGAGGAGGAAATGTCATGGAAGATATGACAGACTTTGTTTTGATTTGTTGGGATTGTGAGAAAGAGTTCCGGGCACCTATGGCAGAAGTTGTAGAAAATAAATTAGAAAATGGTGATAGGTTAACAATCGATCCTCAGAGAGGGCCAAGATTAGAAGTAATTCAACCTCCTAAGAAGTCTGAATCACTGAGTGTTGATGACTTAATTAAAAGAGATCTAAAGAAGACAGGAGCATCTTTCGCAGAAGTTGAAGCAGCGGTTGAAGCGAGTAAGTTGTCTGGTGGATTAATGAGTATTGAAGATTGGATTGAACAGAAAATCGAAGATAAAGGATATATCCAAGCTCAAGAACATAGAGAAGAATTCATTCTTGCTACTGGTGCAGGGGCTACTAAATTTAACAAATGGATGAAGAAAGCGGGACTGTATTTCAATAAACAAACAGGTCGTTGGACTCGTTGGGAAGACCGTTGAGCATCAGTTTATTCAAATTCTTCTATTGGATGGATTGAAGATACCCCTCTCTATGGGTGAATCATGGCTATAGTCCGCTTCTTCCGTGGAAGGTTGCTTTTGCGTTCTATTGAACTCAAGGATGATGAGTTCCTAGTGGATGCTGCAGATCGCGCAGGAATCGATATACCTAGAAATTGTACATCTGGGAATTGTGGAACTTGCCTTGTAAGATTAATTTCAGGGAATGTCCCATATCCCGAACCTTTACCTCCGGGCTTGGATGAATTTTTAATTGAAGATGGAGGGATTTTGTCTTGTTGTATGATACCGGAAGGAGCTTGCGATATTGATGTCATTCCACCATTATGAGAGGTAAAATATGGTTGACTGGAGTAATCAAGAATTTTTATTAATTCTTACTTTCGATATTATAGCCGTAACATTCGCGGTATGGTGGTTGTCCAGGCGTGTCAAGTCTAAGATTGATGAGGTTAATTTAAGAAAATCGAAGAGATGGGAAAGAGAGGATAAATAATTTTCAGGCTATTCGTTTATAGCAGCAGTCCATCTTTTTGCTTGCGGTATCGAGATTACTTCAATATGGCAGGCTAAGATCCCTTTCGTAGAAGTAATTTCCTTTCTCAATTCAATCAAGTCATTAATGCAACATGGGCAGTAAGGGTGTGTAGGTTTCACCCAAAGTTCTGCAATTCCTGATTCACTTATCTCGACACCTTTCAAGATTTCTTTATCTTTGAATAATTTTCCATGTGGCTCTTTTCTTTCCCTAAGGATCTTAGCTAGTCGGCGTTGAACAGCATTAGATACTTGAGACACGACACGTCGTAGAGGTATCGGGAATTAGTATAATCCCTTGATAGTTTAATTCCAATCTGTAAATAATGGAAAAGAATTTCCCATTGTGAGGCATTCCATGCCATCCTCAGTTCTTACAAAAGTGTCTTCAGTTCCTATGCAACCATCTGGATATATTACTTTAGGTTCTATTGCCATCGTTCCGCCAATACATAATGGACGATTAAATCCATTTGCAATAACTGGAGTTTCATCTAATTCTAATCCCACTGAATGCCCTAAAAAATGAGATTTATCGGGATTCATTCCCATGAGATTATCTGAATAGCCCATTTCTTTTGCCATGAAACTTCCAATTTCCCACGCTTTAGAACAATTATCTCCTCGAGAAAGGCTTGAAACTACTGCTTTTTGGATTTCGGCCATATGGTCGAGTCTTTCCATCCATCTACTATCTAGAGCTCCTGCACTGAACATACGTGTACAATCAGAAACATACCCGCGATGTAGATGCACGATATCTACAGTAACTGGAGAATTAGATTTGACTTTGGCGTGCCCTGATCCTAAAGGCGAGATTGGACTCGCTCCAACTCCTCCAATTGCAGAATCAAAATATGAGGGTATAGATGCAGACTCACCAGCAACAATAACAACTCTGTCACAATCCATCGGCCATTTCCTCATCCTTATTCTTCCACCGAAGCCAGCCTTTCTACTAACATTATCAGCAACGGCAGCCATTTCTAACTCCGTTTTCCCCAATCCTCCTTTTTCTTTGATTGATTCGAACATTTCTTTGTTAATACGTCCACTCTCTCGAAGCATATCGATTTCCCAATTTGACTTCATTTCTCTCAAGCCATACATTATTGATGTACAATCTTTTGATTCACCAACTAGTGATTTCATTTTACTGGATATGAATTCCCAGCGATCATGAGGTATTTTCCCTCCTAATATTGCAGGCTTTTGGACCCCGCCTATTTCACGAATAGAATTTGCTAAATCTGCCATTCTTGGTTGAGCAATAACTGGGTCAGGACAATCATCTCCTCCAGATTCAAATTTAGCTCTTTCAAGTGACCTCTTCACCCAATGAGTCGTTTGAACATCAGAATCTTTCCCACCTATTAGAATAATCCCGTTTTGCCTTCCACCTGTTAGCCAATATAATTCCACAGGATCGTCGATAAGAGCGGATTCAATCCCACTTTCAGATAGAGCGACTGATAACCTTGCTCTACGATTTTCTAATTCTTGTACAGGGACTCTCCAATCGGCGCCTTCAGGGCCGACCAATCCTCTCATATCCCATGCCATGCATTGTGCGTGGGAGTGTCAATCACAAAGGTATTGGTGAAGGCATGTAAGGACAATTCAACCATTACGGTCAAAGAGTCCTAGCCTGTGGGCATGAACGTGAGTGGCGTCCTTACACTGGACGATGTCGGTCTTGGCGGCAAAGTAGTTCTATATCGTGTAGACGTAAATTCTCCACTAGAACCATCAACAGGTGCCTTCCTTGACGATAGTAGATTAAGAGCTATTTTGCCTACTCTTAGATCATTACAAAATTCTAAGGTTGTTATGATTGGCCATCAATCAAGACCTGGTAAGAATGATTTCACAGATATGTCGCAACATGCAGATAGAATATCTAGATTAATTGGTAAAAAAATTCATTTTGTATCAGATATTTGTGGAGATAAAGCAATTACTGCGATTAAAAAACTCAAGATAGGTGAGATGTTATTTTTAGATAATATTAGAATGCATGACGATGAGAATTCTATGAAGAAAGCGTCGCCGGAGAAAACAGCTACTTCTGAAATTGTACAAAAGTTAGCTCCTTTGATTGATGTTTACGTAACAGATGCTTTTGCTGCTGCGCATCGAAATTCCCCCTCACTTACCGGTTTTTCAGAAGTCGTTCCTTGTATCGCTGGAAGATTAATGGCTAAAGAAATAGATAATCTACAAATCGCATTAAATGACCCTCCTCGGCCATATATTGCCATATTAGGTGGTACGAAGTGTGATGATTCATTACGTGTAGCTAAGAATTTAATCGATAAGGAGATAATTGACTCAATTCCTGTTGTCGGTGTTGTTGGTAATATGATGTTGTGGGCCAGTGGAGTAGATATTGGTGAGGGAAATAAATCATTTATCCGAAATACATTAGGCGATGCCTTTGAAGAAACATGGGAAATGGCCGTTTATCTTCATGATAATCACTCAGAATATTTCCTCTTACCTGCTGACGTAGCTGTAGAATTAAATGGCGATAGAGTTGCTATGATGGTAGATGATTTACCTACGGGCAATCCAATATACGATATAGGAATCCAAACATTACAAGAAATCAGCCCTCTATTGATTAATGCTGGATGTATTCTCTGGAATGGGCCAGCATCTTACTTCGAATTACCCGGATTTGCCTTTGGAACAATTGAGATTCTAAATATGTGTATCGAATCATCGGCTGTTACCATTGTAGGTGGAGGTCATACCAGTTCATTAGTTAGTAATAGGGGCGCAGTAGATCAAGTAACTCACAACAGTACTGGTGGAGGTGCCTGCCTTACTATGCTTTCAGGAGGGTTCATGCCGGTCATAGATTCCTTAAATCGTTCAAATACTAAATTCCGTTCTATCTTAGAGGCCTTGGACCTAGATAATTAAGTTTAATTCGTCCCAAATTCTAAGTGTATTTACCTCTCAGTGGTGTATATGAGTGGTGTCGATGAAGATGTGTTCTCTGGTTCTGTCAGCCAACAACCAGTAATGGTAAATACTCAACCAACTGGTACAATGATGTATGTTCAGAGAAGTGAAAGTCCAAAAATAATCGGAATCATGGTGATGTGTTATTATGGATTTACTTTAGTATCTTTTGTATTCACCGTAGTAGGTGCCTCACTCTTAGCAGCGTTTGAACCAGAAATAACTGAAGAAATTGGTAATGAACTGCCTATCCTTCTCCTTCTCCTTTCTTCTCTCTTATCATTGATACCAGCAGTAATTGGAATTTTAGGCGGTTATAAAATGTATAATTATGAACTAAAGGGTCTTTGGATGGTATTAGGATCCATTGCATTAGGCTGGGTATTAGGAATTCTCAATGGTGCTTTAACTTCAGGTTATGATGCTGAATCAGCGGCTATGGGTGCAGCATTCAATGGTATTTGTGGAATCTTCTGCGCAAGTATTTGTGGTCTTATTGTATGTATTCCTTTGTTTACCGGAAATCATGGTATGGAATGAATTTCAATGGTAATATTATGAACTCAATTATCTTTGATACATTCAAAATTATATTAACTGCAGTTATAATTGTCGGTGTTGCCCAATTAAGCCAGAAAGATACTTTACTTGCCGCAGTACTTGCTTCTATACCATTAGTTAGTGTTCTAGCAATGATGTGGATGAATCAAGATGGTGCTAGTAACGAAGACATTGTCAATTTTTCCAAAGATATAGTCTGGTTAGTTATTCCATCATTATTATTATTTATTGTAATGCCTGAATTAATTGAGCGCGGATGGAATTTTTATCCAGCACTTGGCGGCGGATTATGTGCTACAGTAATTGGATATTTTTTAATGATTGAATTAATGAAGAAATTTCAATCAATAA
>Ga0257115_1000036_pt1 | contig 148420 bp, 140 predicted proteins | sample SI112_100mmetaG_FD_194465 | JGI IMG/M metagenome (GOLD analysis project Ga0257115, IMG submission 194465) | Marine microbial communities from Saanich Inlet, British Columbia, Canada - SI112_100m | ecosystem: Environmental > Aquatic > Marine > Inlet | place: Canada: British Columbia | collected...
TTTATAAGGATCGTCCTGGCGGCTATGTGCGTATTTTGAAAGCAGGCTTTCGTACCGGTGACAAAGCACCAATGGCTTTAGTTCAGCTGGTTGACTTTGAAGGTCAGGAAGAAGTTGTAGTAGAGGCACCAAAGAAAGAAGCTAAAGCTGCGGCACCAAAGAAAGAAGCTAAAGCTGCGGCACCAAAGAAAGAAGCTAAAGCTGCGGCACCAAAGAAAGAAGCTAAAGCAGCAAAAAAAGAATCTTAAAGGAATTATCATATGCCAGCAATAAAAGTAAGAGAGAACGAACCATTTGATATTGCACTTCGTCGTTTTAGACGTCTATGTGACAGAGCAGGCGTTATAACAGATGTAAGAAAAAAAGAATTTTTCGAAAAGCCTACATGGGTCAACAAGCGTAAAAAAGCCGCTGCAGTTAAAAGAACCCACAAGGAAATGTCAAAAAACAGAATTCATCGTAAACGCATGTACTAAACCTTGCTTTTAGTACTCAAGCAAACGAAACAATATGTCTAAGCTCAAACAACTCATTACTGATGACATGAAGTTGGCTATGAAGGCCCAAGACAAACCTGCCCTCAAAGCGATTCGTATGATCCTCGGGGCAATCAAACAAAAAGAGATAGATGAACGTATTGATTTAGATGACAATCAAGTCATGGCTGTGATTCAAAAAATGGTTAAGCAGCGCAAAGACTCTATCTCTCAATTCTCAGACGCAGGCCGAACCGACCTAGTTGAGGTTGAAGAGGCAGAGTTGTTAATTATTAATAATTACATGCCTAAGCAGCTTGGTGAAGATGAGGTCAAAGCAGCTGTCGTTAAGGCGATTTCTGATACAGGAGCGGACTCTATGAAAGATATGGGAAAACTCATGGGTATTCTAAAAAGTCAGCTGGATGGTAAAGCTGATATGGGTCAAGTCTCACAGCTCATTAAATCGAAACTCTCTTAATTAGGCATATCGACTAGTAACTACTTCCTCCATGACGACAAAAGTGGAGCTATTTTGAACATGTGGTAGTGCCGAAATTTTTTCCCCTAGAACTTTTCTATAGCTCTCCATATTTTCAGTTCTCACCTTCAATAAATAATCAAAATTTGAAGCAATCATATGGCACTGCTCAACCTCAGGAACTTCTTTAATGGCTTTATTGAAAGCATTGAGAGCTTTTGTTTTTGTATCGTTGAGCTTTATCTGAACAAAGGCAATGTGATTATTTTCGATTAAATCATGATTAATGATTGCTTGATACCCCTTAATATATCCTGCAGCCTCTAGCTTTTGAACACGCTTCAAGCAGGGCGTTTTAGACAACCCAATCTGATCAGATAGATCGGTGATAGTCATTCGTCCGTCGCTCTGCAAAAGCTCAAGTATTCTATGATCAAAGTTATCGATAGTAGTCATAATTCCTATTATTTATAATATATTAGTTATTAAGTTAATTATATTATAAAAATAATATAACAAAAAACTTTTAATATTGAATTTAATAGTCATTATCACTATCACTTATAAAATAAAATATAAATATTTAAAGCAATTTTTTTGGTTATGGAAAGTCAAGCACACCTCAAATTTAAAGTTGATTACTCTTCCGTAAGATGCAATGTGAGAGATGCAAGGGTCATGAGTGAGGTCGATGCAATAAAGCATCTCCAATTATTTGAACTTACTAGCTCAGATCAACGGATTGACTTTCAAACAAACACTTCTATCTTAATTCAACAACTGAGATCCTCTAGTCAGCCTGATCTGCTGTCATTGTTCGTCTCTGAATACAATCTGACGAGTGATGAAGGTCTCTCTCTCATGACCCTAGTGGAAGCATTTTTAAGGGTTCCTGATAATAAGACTAGGGATAAATTATTTATTGATAAAGTTGCAAAGAAGGGGTGGTCTCAGCATATCGGTACCAGCAAATCTTCTATGGTTAACATTGCAACTCTAGCGCTTAATATCGCTGACAAAATGATTGCGCATGGAAGTAACAAAGAAATAAAGAGCAGAATTAAAAAAGCTTTAGAGATTCTCTCTAGGCCAGGGATACGTTTTAGCGCTAACAACGTCATGCAATTTTTTGCTAAACAGTTTGTTTTTGCAGAATCCATTAACAGTGCTATTAAGAATCGCGATGTAAAAAATGGTCTCTATTCGTTTGATATGCTTGGTGAGGCCGCTTGGACTATGGAGGATGCTGATAAGTATTTTCAAGCCTATAAACATGCATTGATTGAAATTGGTAAACGCAACAAATCTAAAACAGTCGCTGGGGCAAATGGCATTTCAGTGAAACTCTCTGCACTCCACCCAAAGTATGACTTTATGCATCGAGAGAGAGTGATGTCAGAATTATTACCTAGGGTCCTTGAGTTAGTTCAAATTGCTCAAAAATATAACATAGGAATCAACATTGATGCTGAAGAGGCTGATCGTCTAGACATATCGTTAGATGTTATTGACAAAGTGATGAACACAATTAGGAATTCTTCTTGGGAGGGCTTCGGCGTTGTTGTTCAGGCATACCAAAAGCGAGCGTCCTTTGTGATAGATTGGCTGTATCGCAATTGTAAAAAGAACAATTTGAAAATAATGGTGAGGCTAGTTAAAGGGGCCTACTGGGATAGCGAAATTAAGAAGTCTCAAATTCTTGGGGATGTTGATTTTCCGGTCTTTACCAAAAAAATAAATACTGATTATTCTTTTTTAGTCTGCTCTCAAAAACTATTAGCGATGAGGGGCAACATTTTCCCTCAATTTGCCAGTCACAATGCCCACTCACTCGTCAGTGTCTGCGAAATGGCAGGCGATAACGAAGGCTATGAAGTTCAGAGGCTTCACGGAATGGGGGAGTCTTTGCACCATGTCATTTCAAATAAATACAGGGTTCACTCAAGGGTCTACGCCCCAATCGGAAGCCATAAAGAGTTGTTAGCATATTTAATGAGGCGCTTACTGGAAAACGGCGCAAACAGTTCTTTTATCAATCATTTGTTTGATGAAAGTATCAGTCCTGAAAGTTTAGCAAGTGATATCTTTACAATGGTAGAGCAGGATTCAGAAAGGTCTCATTCCAAGATTCAACTACCAAAGGACATCTTTAAAAATAATCGTCACAATTCACGCAGCGTCATTCTGACTGAACAGGATGCTATCGATCAACTCTATGAAAATCAAAGCTCATGGCTTAGTAATAAGTGGGAAGCAAAATCAATCATTGCTGGAATCAATGTCGAGGGTGAGCTGGATCAAGAGGTCACCAATCCAGCTGAAAAGAATGACATCGTTGGACATGTTCTTTATGCCAATGAGTCTCAATTAGAGAAAACCCTTGTATCTGCAAAAATTGCATTCGACTCCAATGTGATCGAACACGAAATGATTCTTCAAGGTCTAGAGAAGGCGGCAGACCTTTATGAGAAAAATCAATACGAGTTAATGACTCTAGCAATGCGAGAGGCTGGGAAAACCTACCAGGATGCAACGGATGAAGTGCGAGAAGCAGTTGATTTCTTGAGGTATTATGCAAATTTATCAAGAATAGTGATGCCTGGCCAAAGAAAAGCTAAGGGGGTTTTTGTTTGCATCAGTCCATGGAACTTCCCGTTGGCAATTTTTACTGGTCAAATAGCTGCGGCTCTTGCCGCAGGAAATTCCGTCATTGCTAAGCCAGCAGAGAGCACTTCACTTATCGCCTATAGGGCTAGTGAGTTATTAATCGAGGCCGGCATTCCTATCGGACTATTTCAGTTGTGTTTGGGTAAGGGGTCTCAGATAGGTTCTTATCTATCGAGCAGCGCTCTAGTTGCTGGGGTTGCTTTCACTGGTTCAACAGCCGTAGCTAAAAAAATAAAACAAAGTTTAATGGACTGTGGAAACTCAGAAGCAAGAGTTATTGCTGAAACTGGAGGTTTAAATGCCATGGTGGTTGACTCTACTGCATTATGCGAACAAGTCACAAGGGACGTTATTGATGGTGCATTTAAGAGCGCTGGTCAACGCTGCTCAGCACTGAGAATACTATTGCTTCAGGATGATTGTTATGATGAAGCTATCAGTATGATTAGGGGGGCGATGAGAGAGCTAAGTTTGGGAAATCCAAAACACCTTGATGTTGACTGCGGTCCGGTCATCAATTCAGCTGCTAAAATTAAACTGCAACAGTATATCGAGAAAGCAAGACAAAAAGATCAAGTCATTGAAGAGCTCGATTTTGTACCAAAAAATGGCCACTTTGTTTCACCTATCTTGATCCAACTGAATTCAATTGAGGACATTAATGAGGAGTTTTTTGGCCCAATCCTGCATGTAGTTTCATATAAGAATGGTGGCCTGGAGAAAACCATTGACCGACTCAATTCAAAGGGATTTGGGCTAACTTTTGGAATTCATTCAAGAATTGATAAGAAGGTCAGGGAGGTTTCATCGAGAGTGAATGCTGGCAATATATATATCAATCGGAATCAAATTGGAGCTGTGGTTGGATCACAACCTTTTGGGGGTGAAGGTTTATCAGGAACAGGTCCTAAAGCAGGCGGCCCAAACTCACTTAATGGCTATAGCCAAAATATACTTTGTAGTAAAAAATCTAGTCATAAAATGACATTCACTAGTGATCTCTTTGAGGTTCAAAATCTTCTCAATCCGACTCTTCAGTTGAACGAAGACTTGCTGTCACTTATGAAGAGCGAGTTCCCACGTATAGAAGATGAATTCTTTAAGTTTTTATACCAAGAAGCATCTAAATATAACCATGAAACTTCATTACCAGGGCCTACTGGAGAGTCAAATTACCTCAAATACAAACCAAAAGGTACAGTTCTGTGTCTTGGACCAGCCTCTATTGACGTATTGAAACAAACCCTACTATCGCTTGTTTTGGGCAACAGCGTCATTTGCCAAATAACTAATGATGAATACAAATCTTTAGGCGCTATCGGCTATAGCAAGAACAATGTGCATAAACTTAATCATGAGCCGAGTTCGAATCTGTTGGAAAGTGACTCATACAATGCGGCTCTCTATTTTTCTGATACAAGTTCAGTTCAGGAGTTAATTCTTAACTCCCATGAAGAGCTGATTGATGTTGTTGATTCTCTCTATGAGTCTTGGCAGTTAGTTAAAGAGCAGGTGGTCACAGAAGACACTACTGCTTCAGGCGGGAATGCAAATCTTCTAGCGCTTTAATTCTCGTTGACTCTAAATGATGTAGGTGTGAATTGAGTTTGGCTAGTAAACCATCTAACAAAGGATGAAGGCTCTGAATAACCTAAGTGGTATGAGATTGCTTTGACAGAGAAGCCATCTTTGATCATATGCTCTGCCTTTTTTAGCTTAAATTTATTAAAAATTTCTCTAAAAGTTTTATTTTCTTTTGACAATTGATTGCGAAGCGAATTCGTGCTTAACCCGAGATGGTTTGATATTTCTTGAATGTTGATTAAGTTGAAATGATTTTCATAGTTATTCATTAGCCTCTCAATCTTCTCAGTTAGACTGATATTTAAAGTCATTTTCTGTGACTTGGCTTCCAGAATAGTGCTCAGATACTTTACGAGATTAGGGTTAGCAATACTATTCTTTTTTAAGTAATTTTTTTTACTAATTAAGAGGGATGTTTCTTCACAAGAGGTATTAATCGGGCAATTAAATACAGATTTTTCGTTTAGACCTTTTGTATGAGTAACTGTTTTTGTATTGATTTGTTTGATTTGAAATCGTTTTGATCTTATAAATGATGCGAGAATAGATAGTCCAAGGTTTTCATAAATTGATGGGTGTTTAATATTTGGGTTGGCAACAGATTGAATTTTAATTAGGTTTTTTTCTTCACTGATTAGAAAGTTAATGTCCTCTAATTCAGTATGAATAAAAGATTGCAGCATCTTTAAACCTTCTTCGAGATTTTTTGAGTATACAAATACTAAACCAAATGCTTCTCCATAGTTCGGTCTTATTTGAGCCATCCGACCAAAATTGATTGATATTAATTCATCCTTAAAAGCTGACTGAGCATCAATGATGAAGTCGAGGAGTATTTTTACTGGTATTGAGACATTCTGATTGGACAATAAATTGTTTTCTATCCCAACCCTTTGAAAAATGGCTTTAACCTCAAAGGGATATATTTGATGCAATCTTTGTATACATCTCCAGACGCCGCTATAAGTGTTCATTATTTAAGATAATACATTAAGTTTTAAAAAAATATGCTTCAAATATAATAAAGTGTTAATATTCTATAATAATATGTTAACTTTAATTCGATATTTATATCTATACTAATAATCTCACTGACTGCCGGAATGGCACGGTCAGTTCATCAACACTGACAAGGAAGTTTTATGCTTGAAACAATATTTGAATACTCATTACTCTCTTTTCTTTTATCCATAGTATTAATTCTGTTGGTTCTTGTTAAAACAAATATTAAGATGTGGCAATTATGGCTATTGGCAGTTGGTTTAACCTACCCAGGTGCTGTCATTGCTAATCACCTTGGAGCGCAATTTTTACTCCTGATTCTTTTTGCTGTTGGCATACTTATAGTGCCAAGTATTAGGGTGATGTTATTTACAAAACCTATTTATAAAGTAATGCGTAAATCCCTGCCACCGATTGGAGTCACAGAGAGTATCGCTCTTGAGGCCGGCAGCGTCTGGTGGGATGCAGAGCTTTTTCAGGGCAACCCGAATTGGAAAGAATTAACTGAACTAGAGGCTACGCAGTTGAATGATGAGGAGCAAAGCTTTGTCGACAATGAGGTAGAAGCACTATGCGCAATGATTGACTCTCATGAAATTCAATCCACTCATGATTTACCAAAAGAAGTCTGGAAATATATCTTTAATAAAGGGTTTTTAGGCCTAATTATTCCAAAAGAGTTTAATGGGAAAGGTTTCTCTCATTTTGCACATGCAATTATTGTTGGAAAGCTCTCTTCTGCATCACAATTTTTAGGGATTACAGTAATGGTTCCAAATTCTCTTGGGCCTGGAGAGTTACTTTTAAAATATGGTAGTGATGAACAAAAACAACATTATTTGCCTCGTCTTGCAAAAGGCAAGGAAATACCATGTTTTGGATTAACTTCAACGGTGGCTGGCTCAGATGCCGGATCTTTGATTGATAATGGAATCGTATGCCATGGCCAGTTTGAAGGAAAAAAAGTTTTAGGTCTAAGATTGAATTGGGAGAAGCGTTATATTACCCTTGCTCCAATTGCTACAGTTATTGGGCTGGCTTTCAAGGCGTATGATCCCGATAATTTACTTCCAAAGGATCACCCTCTTTATAAAAAAAATGATTTAGGAATTACCTGCGCATTAATACCACGAAATACTGAAGGCCTTAGTATAGGAACCCGACATAAGCCAATAGGAGAGCCGTTTCAAAATGGACCCATCTTTGGAAAGGATGTTTTCATCCCGATGGATTGGGTCATTGGTGGAGATAAGATGATTGGCCACGGCTGGAGAATGCTTATGGAATGTCTCAGCGTTGGAAGGGGAATTTCGCTGCCAGTAACAGGGGCATCTGCCACGCAAGCAATGCTTTTAACAACAAGTACTTACTCACAAACACGAGAACAATTCGGAATACCCATTGCAAAAATGGAGGGTATACAGGAGAAGCTTTCAAATCTTGCTACCAATGCATTTAGGGCCACTGCAAATATAAACCTTTCGACATGGGCTCTTGATGCAGGGCACAGGCCCTCAATTATTTCCGCGATTGTAAAGTATAGAAACACACAGCTCCTTCAAAGCTCTTCAATAGACGCGATGGACGTTCATGGTGGTAGAGCGGTCATGGAAGGGAAGAGAAATTATGTATCAAACGTCTATTCAGGTGCACCGGTTGCCATCACAGTTGAGGGGGCCAATATCTTAACAAGAAGCTTGATGATTTTTGGCCAAGGTCTAATTAGATGCCATAAAACAATGCTTGATGAGCTGAGAGCTCTTCATGATGAAAGCAAAGACTCAATCAACAAGTTTGACAAGGCGTTAGTGATTCATGTTGGCAGTTTTATTAATAATATTGCCAGAGCGATTTTGTTTTCTTGGACGCGTGGTCATCTAGCTAAGCCTTATGGAGACCAAACCACCAAAGTCTATTATCGAAATCTTTCCGTATTGTCAGCAAAGTTTGCTTGTTTGACTGATATCGCTTCATTGCTGTTAGGTGGCTCGCTCAAGAGAAAAGAAATGATATCGGGAAGGTTTGCAGATTCGATTTCAGCGATGTACGAAATTAGTTCTTGCTTAAAACTATATGAAGAGAAGTTCCTGAATGATGATAATGCAAAGAATATTCTCAAGCTTGCAGTTCTTAGGTTAATTGAAGAAGCAGATACCTCAATGCTTCAAAATATTGACAGCATGCCAATCAACAGAGTTGCCAAATGGTCATTGAGAGTTTTGTTTTTTCCATTCTCTGTTGTAGCTTCTAAAATTGATGACAAGCTCATTATCAATACTTCAAAATCTGTTCTTGATACAGAGTGGATTGAAAGCAACCTCTCAACCTGCATTTGCGCTAATTTAAAAGACAAGCCTGGCCACCCTTTTTATATACTTTTTCAAGGCTTTAAGGCTGGAAAAGAGTTAAAGGTTTTAAGAGATAAAGCAAAAAAAGCAGGCTACAAATACCAACCAAGCATTACATTGGAATTATGGCTTCAAGGGCTTGTTGATAACAAAACCTTGACGATAAAAGATAAAGAGGATTGGTTAAGATTGAACAATTTAGTTCTCGAAGCGTTAAAGGTTGATGACTATGAGAATTTTGATAAATAAAGATTTAGGATAACTATGAAAGTATATTTTGATAAAGCCTTTACTAAGATTGCTGTACTAGGCTCCGGAACAATGGGCGGACAAATTGCCGCACACTTTGCCAATTTAGGTTTTGACACTTTGATGTTTGATACAAGCGAGGAAGCTCTATCGAAGTCATTAGCAATGATGAAGAAATTAAAACCAACACCGTTTGCTAGCCCTTCAGTATCAGCATCAATTAAAACTGCAACTTATGATAATTTGGATGCATTATCAAGTTGCGACTTCATCATAGAATCTATTGTAGAAAATCTTGATATCAAAAAACAGCTCTTTAAGAAAATCTCTCCCCATGTAAATGACAATGCTGTTTTGGTGACAAATACCTCAGGATTGTCGATACAACAAATAGCAGAGACTTCTCCTGAAAGTTTAAGAAGTCGAATTTTTGGTGTTCATTTCTTTAATCCTCCCAGATATATGCCACTGGTTGAATTGATTAGAACCTCATACAGTGATGAGAGTCTTTTAAATAAAGCTGAGGGCTTTATTACTTCTGCTCTTGGTAAAGAGGTTGTGTATGCAAAGGATAGCCCTGCTTTTGTTGCCAATAGGATTGGCGTTTTCTCATTTATGGCAGTCTTGAAGCATGCTGAAAACTTTAACCTTCCAGCTGATACCGTTGACGCGTTAACCGGAAAGAGGATTGGAAGGCCTGTAAGTGCGACATTTAGAACCTTAGATGTTGTCGGCCTTGATGTGATGGCCAATGTTGTAAAAAATATTTATGAAAATGCTAAAGATGATCCGTGGATTGAGTTATTTAAAATTCCAGATTGGATTGAATCTTTGATTGAAAAAGGTTCGTTAGGAAGTAAAACGAGAAAGGGTATCTATGAAAAAATTGGAAAGGATATACGTGTCTTCGATCCTAATGATGGAGAGTACAGACTTTCTGATAAAACGATTAGTTCCAAAGTAAAGAAAATTTTAAAAGATTGTGGAAGTATAGAAAATGCACTCTTGGAACTTTCTAAATCTGATGATCCGCAAGCACAGTTTTTGTGGTCGGTTCATCGTGATGTTTTTCATTACACGGCTTTTCATCTGGAGCACATTGCCGAAACTGCGAGGTGTGTTGATTTAGCCCTGAAGTCTGGTTTTGCCTGGCAGAAAGGTATTTTTGAGCAAGTTCAAATTACGGGTTGGTCGCAGGTTAGAGAGTTACTAAATAAAGATTTAAAAGAAGGAAAGACCCTTTCAAGTCAAGCTTTACCTGCTTGGGTGATGGATCAGCCCTTTGTTTATTCCGATGAAGGGGCTTTTGACCCAAACAAGAGTCAGTTTATTCCAAGGTCTTCACATCCAGTTTATGAAAGACACCTGAATAAGGCTCTCTTAAATGGTGAAAAGCAAAACCAATTTGATATTTTGATAGATGGCGAGTCTACTAAATTAATTGACATAGGAAATGGTATTGCCAGTGTCTCTTTCAAAACAAAAATGAATGTTCTAAGCTCTAGCGTTTTAACTGAACTGCCTGAGTGCCTTGATTATTTGGAAAATAATGGCTTTCATGCCCTTGTCTTTAGACAGGAACAGGAACATTTTTGTGCTGGCGCAAACCTTTATGAGGTTATTTCGGCTGTCAAACTAGGTCTTCTTGAAAAGGATCCAGGTATAGCCTCAAAGGCCAAGAAAAAGGCGTTTGAGGTAATGCATCCAGAGCTTCCAAAGCTAGGGAAGCTATACTCTATTAAAAAAACAGTTCGTATGCTACAAGATTTATTAATGCGGCTAAAGCATGGGAAAATATTAACGATTGCAGCGGTTGACGGATTAGCACTTGGAGGAGGCTGTGAACTTTTACTCCATTGTAATAAAGTTGTTGCTTCAATGAATTCTTATATTGGCCTAGTGGAAGTCGGTATTGGTGCCCTTCCTGCTGGCTGTGGTAGCAAAGAGATGGCACTTAGAGCTTATTTAAATAAAGAGTCTGATGATATTTTTCCACTACTCTCTAAACATTTTGAGCAAATTGCAATGGCTAAAGTATCAGCAAGTGCTCTGGAAGCTAGAGAGATGGGTTATCTAACGAGTGAAGACGTCATTATTGCAAATCCAAATGAATTACTTTATGTGGCAAAACATCAGGCTTTAGCCATGCTTGAGTCTGGTTTCAGGCCGCCATTAGATGATACGTTTAAAGTAGTGGGTAAGGCTGGACATGCAAATATTATGGCACAAGTTGTGAACCTTTTTGAAGGGCACTTTATGTCAGAGCATGACAAATACTGCATCTCCTCATTAGCCAAAGTGATGACTGGATCTCTAGTAGAGGAGAACACAGTAGTGAACTCAAAAATGATTTTAGACCTTGAAAGAAAATACTTTGTAGAGCTATTGGGCACTCAGAAAACTCAAGACAGAATTGAGTATATGCTCAGAAACAGTAAACCCCTTCGCAACTAACTGGAGAACATGATGAGAAAAGCCTATATTATCGATGCAAAAAGAACTCCAGTAGGTAAAGCCAGAGGACTTCTTTCAAAGACAAGAGCTGATGACCTATTGGTTCATGCAATACAGAGCGTGCTTAAGGCATCAGACTCTAGTCAAAAAATTAATCATAGTATTGATGATATTATTGTCGGCTGTGCAATGCCAGAGGGGCCTCAGGGATTAAATATAGCGCGAATAGCAACGTTGCTTGCTGGTCTGCCAGATTCGACCCCTGCCTATACGCTCAATAGGTTCTGCTCGTCCGGGCTTCAATCTGTATCTAATGCAGCTGACCTCATTAAGTCTGGCTCATCTGATCTGGTCATTGCCGCTGGAGTTGAGAGTATGAGCAGTGTTCCAATGACCGGCTTCAAGCCATCAATGAATCCTAAAATTTTGTCAGACGAGAATATTTCTATTGCTTATGGTATGGGACTAACAGCTGAGAAAGTCGTTCAAAAATATGGTATTTCTAGAGAAGATCAAGACCAATTTGCTTATGAGAGCCACCAAAAGGCTATTCATGCAAATAATAGTGGCTTATTTGAAAATGAAATTGTTCCAATATCAACTATCGATGACAGCTACTCAGTCAAATCTAATGAATATATAAAAAACACCAATATTGTTTCTAAAGATGAAGGCCCAAGGGAGGATACAAGCATAGAAGTTTTAGCAAAATTAAGAACCGTGTTTGCACAAGACGGTTCAGTTACAGCGGGCAACAGCTCTCAAATGTCGGATGCAGCTGCCGCAGTACTTGTTGCCAGTGAAGAAGCGGTTGAAAAATATAATCTAACCCCTAAGGCCGAGTTTATGGGCTTTTCAGTTGCAGGTGTTCCTGCTGAAATTATGGGTATTGGGCCAGTCAAGGCGGTGCCAAAAGTTTTAAGTTCATTAGGGCTTGGTTTGGATGAGATAGGCTGGATTGAGCTCAATGAAGCTTTCGCAGCTCAATCTCTCGCTGTTATTAAGGAATTGAAACTTGATCCAGAAAAGGTGAACCCGCTTGGAGGTGCTATAGCGCTTGGACACCCTCTAGGAGCGACTGGAGCAATTAGAGTGGCAACACTTGTATCGGCAATGCAAAGAGAAAAGATTGATTATGGAATGGTAACCATGTGTATTGGAACTGGAATGGGCGCAGCTGGAATAATAAAAAGATGTTAAACCAAGACTTTATTAATCAACTAAGGCTGCCAATTATTCAGTCACCGATGTTTATTGTGTCCAATGCAAGGCTTGTGATTGCATCTTCTAAAGCAGGTATTGTTGGCTCCTTTCCAACTGCAAACTGTCGCACTTTGGAAGCCTTAGATCAGGAATTCACTGAAATAACACAGGCTTTAGGTGCAGGCAATGAGGCGCTACCATGGGCCGTAAACATCATAGTTAGTAAAATGTATGCTAGAAGTAATGATGATATAGAATTAATACTTAAGCACAAACCACCAATCGTTATTACATCTCTTGGAAACCCTAAGGAGGTTGTCAAAAAAGTTCATGAATATGGTGGCCTCGTATATTCTGATGTGATCAATTTATATCATTCAAAAAAAGCAATTAGCGCAGGAGTCGATGGCCTAATTCTGGTTTGTAATGGTGCAGGCGGCCATACGGGCGACTTGTCGCCATTTGCCTTTGTCTCAGAGGTGAGAGATATATTTGACGGAACAATTATAGTTGGTGGAAGTATAAGTTCTGGTGATTCAGTTTTAGCAATTCAAGCTTTGGGCGCAGACATGGCATATATGGGAACTCGCTTTATTGCGACCCAAGAGAGCGATGCGACTGATGACTATAAGCAAATGATTTTAAATGCATCAGCAAGTGATATTATTAAGTCCAATAAAATTACAGGGGTTAATGGAAACTGGCTTGAACAGTCGCTTCAAAATGCTGGAATCTCTCCAAATGCTGGAGGAATTCAATCAACACTCTCTAACTTTAAAAAAATGATTATGCCTCTTATAAAGCAAAAGCTTAAGGTTGATTTTGATGTCAGTAAGGCTACAGCCAAGAGATGGAAAGATATTTTTTCTGCTGGTCAAGGCGTTGGGTCTATTTCCAATGTGCCAAGTGTTGAGGATTTACTGTTAGAATTAGAGCAGCAATATACAAAATCAAGAAATCGAATCACATAAGGAAAAATCAATGTTATCTAAACCAGCAAGGAGAGACTTAAAACATAATAGAACTATTGAGGGAAAGGGCTATAAAAGAGAAGATGGCTTGTGGGATATAGATGTTTTTCTTATCGATAGTAAAACCTACTCGTTTAAAAATATGCATCGTGGGTATATCAGCGCTGGAGAGCCTCTCCATGACATGGCCCTTAGACTGACCTTAGATGATGAACGACAAATTATCGATATAGAGGCTGTGATTAATGCCTCTCCTTATAATATTTGTCCACAGGCAGTTAAAAATTGCCAAAAATTAAAGGGTGAATATGTCATTGCAGGTTTTAATAGAAAGGTTATCAAGGCTCTAGGTGGTGAAAAGGGCTGTAGGCATATTACTGACTTACTAGCCTACGCTGGAACAATCGCATACCAAACTCTATGGAAAGAAAAAACTGGTGGTGAAGCTAAAACTATCACTGAAGAAGAAGCAAAATCAATAGAAAAGAAATTTGCCAATTCATGTTATGCTCTCAAAAAGGATGGAGAGGTTTATAATCAATACAAGGAAATATTAATAGGCAAACTGGAAAAAATTTGATACTAATTGAGGGCAGAAAATGGAAACTAAGATACCAAGTAAACTAGAAGAAGCTGAGTTTTTTAATGAGAATAGAAACTTAGTAGAGTTCTTTGATAACTGTTGTAAGGAGCACCAAGAAAAGATAGCATTCGAAAGTTTTGGGGTCGAAATGTCCTACAACGATCTGTCTGATCAGGTCAACTCTTTTGCTTCATGGCTCAGCGCTAACTTTCAGGTAGGTGATAGGGTTGCTGTCATGATGCCAAATATGCTGGTGTACCCAGTTATTGTTTATGGTGCCTTAAAAGCCGGTATCGTTGTTGTTAATATAAATCCTCTTTACACTCAAAGGGAGCTTGAACACGTTCTAAGAGATAGCGAAGCCAAATTATTGATGGTTTGGGAGGGCGTTGCCAATGTTGCTGCAAAATCAGATCTCGCTAGCATAGAGAAGGTGCTGGTCACTACTGTTGGTGATCTTCTTGGCTTCAAGGGCAAGATTATTAATTTAGTCACTAGAAAGGTAAAAAAGTTAGTCCCAAAATACCACATTGATGGTGCAAAAATGTTTCTTGATGTTTTGAAAGAGAATGAAGGTTCTAGTTCTGAATCATTAGATATTTCAATTGAAAGTACAGCTTTTCTTCAATATACTGGGGGTACAACGGGTGTATCAAAAGGCGCTGTTCTGACTCACAGAAATATTCTTGCAAATATCATACAAGCCTTTTTTACAATTGATCCTAAAATGTACGATGATTCAAGAAACGAGCAAAGAATCGCTATTTGTCCTCTGCCTTTGTATCATATTTTTGCATTAACTGTCCACAACTTCATGTTGTTCCATATTGGTGGAAGAAGTGTCCTGATTACTAATCCAAGAGATCTAAAAACTTTCGTTTCAATAATGAAAAAACATAAATTTCATATGATTTCAGGTGTGAATACTCTTTATGAGGCGCTATTGAATTATGATGGCTTTAAGGAGCTAGATTTTAGTAATTTGCTTATGTCATTGAGTGGCGGTATGGCTGCATTAGATACAACTGCAAAGAGATGGGCGGAGGTTACGAAATCTGTAATCTGGCAGGCGTATGGACTAACTGAGACTTCACCATTGGTTAGTGTTAATGACTACAAGCAGACTGAATTTACAGGCTCTGTGGGTCTTCCTGCAGCCTTCACTGAGATTGAGATTAGGGATGAAAATGGTAATGCTCTTTCAGAAACAAATGCTGTTGGAGAGCTTTGTGTCAGAGGCCCACAGGTTATGAGTGGATATTGGAAGTCTGAAGTCTCAGGTCTTGATGAAAATAATTGGTTTATGACAGGTGATATTGCACGAATCGATGAAACTGGTAATATTTTTATTGTCGATCGAAAGAAAGATATGATCATTGTTTCAGGTTTTAATGTCTTTCCAAATGAGGTAGAGGCAGTTGTTAATGAACACCCAGCTGTACTTGAATGTGGTTGTGTTGGAATTAAAGGAGAGGGTTCTCAAGAGCTTGTAAAAGTCTTTATTGTTCTTCATGATGGACAAACTGCAAGTGAGGATGAAATTATAAGTTTTTGTAGGGAAAAATTGACAGCTTATAAAGTTCCAAAGCATATCGAATTTATCAAAGAGATACCAAAAACTAACGTTGGAAAAGTTCTAAGAAGGGAGTTGAAAACAAATTAATAGTTCAGTATGAGCTTTGCAATGTCTTTATTATGGTATAAATGAAGTGCGTATTAAGGTTTACGCTCTTAAGTTATAGCTAAAAATTAACTTATTTATTAGATGATTTTCTTGAAAGAGAAAATGTCTAATATGGTTTATTACTCAAATTTAAGAGGAATTTATATATTCTTTTTTAATTTGTTATTAAAAAACATAATTTATAAATTAAGGAGAAAAAATGAAAAAAATTAATTTTATTAGTGCACTATTATCAGCTTTACTTCTTGGTAGTATGACAGCCTCAACTGCAGTCTCAGCAGCAGATCAATATGTTACTATTGGAACTGGTGGAGTGACGGGTGTTTACTACCCGACTGGTGGATCTATTTGTCGCCTAGTGAATAAAGATAGAGCAAGTCATGGTGTTCGTTGCACAGTTGAATCAACTGGTGGCTCGGTATACAACATCAATACAATTCGTGCTGGTGAGTTAGATTTAGGTGTTGCGCAGTCAGATTGGCAGTACCATGCTTATAACGGAACTAGTAAGTTTTCTGATGCCGGAGCATTTACAGACTTAAGGGCTGTATTTTCTGTTCACCCTGAGCCTTTCACTGTCGTAGCTCGTGCTGATTCAGGAATCCGTGATCTTATGGATTTAAAAGGTAAGCGAGTAAACATTGGTAATCCAGGATCTGGACAAAGAGGAACTATGGAAGTCTTAATGGACGCCCTTGGTTGGGATAAATCAACATTTGCTCTTGCTTCTGAACTGAAGTCTTCAGAACAATCAAAAGCACTTTGCGATAATAAGATTGATGCAATGGTCTTTACTGTTGGTCACCCATCAGGTTCAATTAAAGAAGCCACAACATCATGTGATAGTGTCTTAGTAAATGTCACTGGATCCGCAGTAGACGGGCTAGTTGCTAATAATGACTTCTATCGAACCGCTACTATTCCAGGTGGAATGTACAATGGAAATCCTGACGACACAGTAACATTTGGTGTAGGCGCTACTGTTGTTTCTTCAGCTGCGGTATCTGACCATGTAATTCATAGTATTGTTAAGGGTGTTTTTGAAAATTTTGATTCTTTCAAAAAGCTTCACCCTGCATTTGCTAACTTAAAGAAAGCAGAAATGATTCAAGATGGATTGTCTGCTCCTCTTCATAATGGTGCTGCAAAATACTATAAAGAAGCAGGTTTAATGTAATATTAATTTATTGAAGAAAAGGATGGCTTTGCCATCCTTTTTTTTTGTAGAATATTACTTATGGAAGTTAACCCAGAAACTGGAATTAGAAGCCCAGAAAATAAATTAATTAGTGACGTATTAATATACGTTGCTATGGCATGGTCACTATTCCAGCTATACGTTTCCTCGCCCCTAGTTTTGGAATTTACCCCTTGGATGAATGCCGATGTCGTTAAAAGGGTTCATGTCTCATTTGCTGGCTTTTTGGCATTTGTAAGTTATCCCGCATTTAAAAGATCATCAAGAGTAAGAATTCCATGGTCCGATTGGTTGATGGGGCTTCTTATTGCATTGTCTTGTTTTTATTTGATTTATAATCAGGTATGGGATTCAAGGGCTTTTGAAATGCGTCTGGGGGTTCCAAACTCATCTGACTTATTTTTAAGTATTATTGGACTTCTGCTTCTTTTAGAAGCTACAAGAAGATCCCTAGGGCCTCCACTAATGATTGTTGCAATAATCGCCTTGACTTATGCGTTTATTGGAGCAGGAGGTTATGGAGGAGCCTCTCTAAATAAAATTGTTTCCCATATGTGGATCACGACAGAAGGAGCATTTGGTATAGCTGTTGGAGTATCAGCAAGTATGGTTTTCTTGTTTGTTCTTTTTGGTGCATTATTGGAAAGAGCAGGTGCTGGTAATTACTTCATAAGGGTGGCATATGCGCTAACTGGGCATTATCGAGGAGGCCCTGCAAAAGCTGCAGTTGTCTCATCAGCAATGACAGGCATGATTTCTGGATCCTCTATTGCCAATGTTGTAACCACTGGCACCTTTACAATTCCATTAATGAAAAGGATTGGTTTTTCCTCTGAAAAAGCTGGAGCAATTGAAGTTGCATCTTCAACGAATGGTCAACTAACCCCTCCAATTATGGGAACTGCCGCATTTCTAATGGTTGAGTATGTGGGAGTTTCTTACATTGAGGTGATTAAGCATGCTTTCTTGCCTGCAGTCATTTCGTATATTGCGCTTATATATATAGTTCACCTGGAAGCACTAAAGTCTGGAATGGAGGGTCTTACTAGAACAAAAAAACTCAACAAAGTTGATAGATTAATTGGTATATGCAGTGTTCTAATTGTTTTAGGCATACTTGTATGGGTACTACCTCCTTTCTTTGAATTTATCAAAATAATAGGTGGAGAAGTAAGCACATTAATTATTGCATTAATTTTGATATCTAGTTATCTTGCACTCTTATATTCAGTTTCAAAAATGCCAAATTTACCCTCTGGAGAAATTATTGAAATTCCCGAAGTCGGTAAGACAGTCAAAGCAGGGCTACATTTTTTACTGCCAGTTATTTTATTAATTTGGTTATTAACTGTTGAACGATTTTCGCCTGAAACTTCAGTTTATTGGGCGACCATGTTTATGATTTTTATAGTAATAACACAAAAGTTTTTTTTAGGAATATTTCGAGGCGAATCTGACATCACTCAACACCTATTCTCTAGCTTAACAGACTTAAAATTAGGCTTTGTAAATGGTGCAAGAAACATGATTGGTGTTGGTGTTGCTACTACTGCTGCAGGCATTATTGTTGGCACAGTTACATTGACTGGCGTTGGTCAGTTGATTATAGGTTGGGTTGAATTCATTGCTGCAGGCAACTTATTTTTAATACTTCTTTTTACAGCTATGATAAGCCTTATTTTAGGAATGGGCTTGCCGACAACGGCTAATTACATAGTAGTCTCAAGTTTAATGGCTCCCGTTATTATGAGTTTAGGGGCAGCTAATAATGTAGCTATTCCTCTTATAGCAGCTCATATGTTTGTATTTTATTTTGGTATTCTTGCGGATGACACGCCCCCAGTAGGACTTGCTGCCTATGCGGCAGCAGCAATTTCTAAAGGGGACCCAATAAGAACCGGCATTCAGGGCTTTATTTATGACATGAGGACAGCTGTCCTTCCTTTCATTTTTATATTTAATACTCAACTGCTCATGATTGGAATAGACAGTGCAATGAGTTTTATATCAGTTGTTGTCTCATCTGTTATTGCAATCTTGCTTTTTGCTGCAGCAACGCAAGGTTACTGGCTTGTTAAAAATCGATTATGGGAAACCCTCTTAATGTTAATTGTGGCATTTATGTTCTTTAGACCAGGTTATTTTTGGGATAAGCTAGACCCTCCTTTTGAGAATATATCAGGCAAGGATTTATTTTCAGTGGCTGATAATATAACGGCGGGAGAGTCTATACGTTTTGTAGTAGAGGGCGAGACACTTGAAGGGGTTGAGAGAAGTTATACATTTTTATTGCCTTTAGCTGAGGGTGAATCAGGCAGAGAAAGAATAAATAATACAGGACTGCAAATAGATGATTTATTTGGTGATATGGAGGTTGCAATGATTCTTCCAGGAATTTCAGGAAATCGAGCAATTAATAAACAGGTTGAGTCAATAAAAGTTGCGGGCGTTGATAGTGGATGGGTCATCATATCTGTTCTTAAAGAAAGGGAGACCATGCCTAAACAGATTGTATATATTCCAGCAACATTATTAATAGGGTTTGTCGGAATCGTGCAATTAAGAAGAAGGCGAAAAATTGTTAATTAACGTGTGATAGATTGATATGAATATACATAATAATATTAAAAGTTTAAAAACTTCAGCCACTTTGGCGATCAATGAACTTTCTAAACAGCTTATTGAAGAAGGCAAAGAAGTTTTTAAGTTCGGGCTTGGTCAATCACCTTTCCCTGTACCCAAGGTAATTGTTGACGAGTTAAAAAAACATTCTCACCAAAAAGACTATCTTAACGTATCTGGCTTATTAGGCCTTCGAGAAGAGGTTGCTAAATATCATTCAAACAAAAATCAATATAATTATGATTCTGAAAATGTCATTATTGGGCCTGGTTCAAAGGAGTTGATTTTTCAAACCCAACTGGCATTAGATTGTGATTTAATACTCCCAAGTCCAAGCTGGGTATCTTATGAGCCACAAGCTCAAATTCTAAATAAAAAAGTTCATTGGATTAAAGCTACTGCAGAAACTAATTGGCACCTTAGTCCTGAGGAGCTTGATAAATCTTGTGAAAAACTAAAGTCAGTTAATAAACTGTTGATTTTGAATTCTCCAAATAATCCTTCAGGAACAATCCACAATAACCTGAGGGAGTTTGCTAAAGTTGCCAAAAAACATAAAATTATTATTATTGCTGATGAGATATATGCTGAACTAGATTTCACAGGCGAGTATAAATCTCTCACTCATTTCTATCCTGAAAATACTATTATCAGCAGTGGGCTCAGTAAATGGTGTGGTGCTGGAGGATGGAGATTAGGAACTCTAACTTTTCCAAAGGAGTTAAGCTATATTAAGGAAAGTATAAGAGCCATTGCTAGCGAAACTTATACTGCTGTGAGCGCTCCAATCCAGTTTGCAGCAATTAAAGCATACTCAGAGGACCACTCAGAGTTTCTAAATAATTCTAGACTCATTTTAAAAACGATTGCAGACTTTGTTCATTATGAATTGTCTTCTGTTGGCGTTAGTTGTCAAAAGCCACAAGGAGGGTTTTACATGATATGTGACTTTTCAAATATTTCAAATATTGCTGCGAAAATCAATGATGACAAAATACTTTGTCAAAACATACTTAATGAAGTTGGTTTCGCAATGCTTCCTGGTTCTGACTTTGGCATAGAAAGAGGTAGATTATTGTCTCGAATTGCATTCGTAGATTTTGATGGTGAAGAGGCACTTAGATTAGTTTCTGAAACGGAGTTATCTTCAGATAAGTTAGATATAATTTGTCCAAGAATAGTCAAAGGCGTCTCGCTCTTAAAAGAGTGGATAAAAAATCAATAAAAATCATCATTTTAGTTATTACTTCAAGTCAGAACATTAAATGAAAAAGTTACTTTGGAGACCTACAGAAGACCAAATTCAAAATACCCAAGCTTGGAGTTTTATCCAACAGGTTAACCAAGAGTTTAAGACAAACCTTGCAAACTTTCATGAACTTTATCAGTGGTCAATTGATTTTCCAGAATCTTTCTGGAGCTTGTTTTGGGAATTTTCTTCACTAAATGCAAATCGCAAATCTTCTGATGTATTGAAAAATAAAAATGATTTTTTAAAATCAGAATGGTTTGCAGACTCAGAATTAAACTTTGCTGAAAATCTTCTATCAAAAAGAGATAGCACTGAGGCAATTGTTTTTTGGGGGGAAGATAAGTATAAAACTAGCCTGACCTACCATGAGCTATATAATCAGGTTGCACAGTTATCATACTGGCTTCAAAGTAAAGGCGTAGTGAAAGGCGATAGAGTAGCTGGATTCCTACCAAACATGCCAGAGACAGTGATTGCCCTGTTAGCTGCATCCAGTATTGGTGCAATTTGGACATCGTGCTCACCTGATTTTGGTGTCCAGGGCGTTTTAGATCGTTTTGGCCAAGTCGAGCCAAAGGTTTTTATTTGTGTAGATGCATATCTTTACAATGGGAGAATTTTCAATTGCCTTGAAAAAAATCAAAGTATTATTTCAAAGTTACCAACTTTAGAGAGAACTATACTAGTTCGCTATATTGATGAAAAAGCAAATAATATCAATTTGAAACAAGCAACAAATTTTGATGAGATTGTAAATAATAAGGAAACAAAGGAGTTAATTTTTGAGCGTTTCAAATTTAATGACCCACTCTATATTTTGTTTTCCTCAGGAACAACTGGAATACCAAAATGCATTGTCCATGGAGCAGGAGGGACATTAATTCAACATAAAAAAGAACATAATCTTCATTGTGATATCAAAGAGGGCGAGCGAGTTTTTTATTTTTCAACATGTGGCTGGATGATGTGGAACTGGCTTATTAGTGGACTGGCATCGGGCGCAACATTAATGCTTTATGATGGGTCACCTGTTTTAAAAAATAATGAAAGCATATTATTTGATTATGCAGAACAAGAGAAATTTAATGTCATGGGTATTTCTGCTAAATTTATAGATGCTTGTCGTAAGCTAAATTTAAATCCAATGAATTCGCACAACCTGAGCTCTATGAGAATGATGCTTTCTACAGGATCTGTATTGAGCTCTGATTGTTTTGACTATGTCTATGAAAAGATTAAAAATAGCGTCTGTCTTTCTTCAATATCTGGAGGAACTGATATTGTTTCATGTTTCGTCTTAGGCTCAAATATTCTTCCTGTTTATCGAGGAGAGCTTCAGACTAGAGGTCTTGGAATGTCAGTTGAAGTTTGGGATGAGTCAGAATCACCAGTTAAAGGGCGCAAAGGTGAATTAGTCTGTACCAAGACTTTCCCATCAAAGCCGGTAATGTTTTGGGATGACAAAGGTCTGAAAAAATATTCAAACTCATATTTTGGACGTTACCCTAATGTATGGTGCCATGGCGACTATGTGAAGCTCGTGGATAATGATGGAATGATTTTTTATGGGCGTTCAGATACCACTCTGAATCGAGGTGGGATAAGAATAGGTACTGCTGAAATTTATAGACAAGTCGAACTTCTAAATGAAGTTTTAGAGTCTATTGTGGTAGAACAAAATTTGGAAGATGATTCTAGAATCATTCTTTTTGTAAAGCTAGAGAAAGAAAAACAATTGAGTTCAACCTTAAAAGAAAAAATTGTAAATCAAATTCGAATCAATACGACTCCTAGACATGTACCTGATTTAATACTTCAGGTCTCAGATATACCACGAACAAAGAGTGGCAAGATTGTTGAATTAGCGGTTCAAAAGGCTATTAATAATGAACCTATTGACAATAAGACTGCACTAGAAAATCCTGAAGTTCTAGGTGAATACTCTAATCACAAAGAGCTTCAATGAAGCAGCATTTCTAGTTGACACCAAGGGTTATAATATTACTTTATTATTAATTTAAGGTTTGTGCTGTGGCAAAACTTTACTTTTATTATTCTGCAATGAATGCGGGTAAATCAACTTCCCTTCTTCAGTCAGCTTACAACTATAAAGAGAGGGGCATGACTCCTCTTATTCTCTCTGCAGCAATTGATAATCGTTATAGTGTAGGCAAAGTTACTTCACGAATTGGGCTTGAAGCAGAGGCGCATCTATTTCATAAAGATGATAACTTATTAAATATTCTTTCAGAGCAAAATCTTAAGGATCCTATTGATTGTGTTTTGATTGATGAAAGTCAATTCCTTAGTAGAGAGCAAGTAAGACAATTGGCACAAGCTGTAGATAGTTTTGATGTTCCAGTTTTGTGTTACGGAATTCGAACAGATTTTCGTGGAGAACTCTTTCCTGGTAGCCAACATCTACTTGCATGGGCAGATAATCTCATAGAATTGAAAACCATTTGCCACTGTGGAAGTAAGGCAACAATGGTGGTTCGTATTGATGAAAATGGAAACGTAATTGAGGATGGTGACCAGGTGGTAATTGGCGGCAATGATCGATACCAATCAATGTGCAGAAAACACTTTGCCGAACATATTTGGAAAAACTGATAGGTATCAAATTGACTATAGGTTATGAGTGAATTAACGATCCTCTTTTTATTACTTGGCGCCTTTTCTGGTTTTGTAGCAGGCCTTCTTGGCATTGGCGGTGGTTTAATAATTGTCCCAGTATTGCTTTATCTATTGGCTCCATCGATAGATCAATCAATCTTAATGCATACCTCAATCGGTACTGCACTAGCGGTCATTGTCTTTACATCTATCTCAAGTCTTTATGCTCATCATCGTCATGGCGCTATTCTTTGGAGAAGCTTTGTTAAGCTTACTCCAACAATTCTGTTGGGCTCATATAGCGGGGCTATTTTGGCGAAATATTTAAGCTTTGACGTTCTAAGAATCTTCTTTGTTATTTTTGAAATTACTGTTGTATTGATTATGTGGTTTGGCATCAGTGCATCCAACCATGCCGATAACTTATCAAGGTGGGTATGGTCTTTAGCCGGCTATCTAATTGGTCTAATTTCAGCTATGGTCGGCATTGGAGGAGGACAAATGACTACTCCATTCTTAGTTTATAACAATGTTGACATTAAGAATGCTATTGCAACTTCTGCAGCAGTTGGAATGCCAATTGCCATTGCCGGCAGTATTGGCTTTATGGTGGCTGGTTCATCTCAGAATCTTCCGACTGGGGGTATTGGTTTTGTAAACTTTGAAGCGCTGATTACAATAGTTGTTGCGAGTATTTTTTTTGCACCATTAGGAGCAAAAGTTACACACAAGTTGGATAGCAATAAACTCAAAAAAGGCTTTTCAATTTTCTTGGCTTTTCTTGCAGCAATGGTGCTTTTATTTTAAAAAAGACTACCCTATCTAAATCAGCTACGATTAATCACCAGAAAAATTTAAAGCAACAGAGTTAATACAGTAGCGTTTTCCAGTTGGTTGTGGCCCATCTGGAAAAACATGACCTAAATGAGAATCACATGAGGAGCATCTCACTTCAATTCTCATATGACCTAATGAATCATCTTCTAATTGTCTTACACAATCACTATTAGCGAGCTCATAAAAACTCGGCCAGCCACTTCCTGAATCAAATTTAGTGCTAGATTCGAATAACAATGCGTCGCAACAGATGCAGTGATAGTTTCCAGTTTCACTATGGTTATAATACTCACCAGAGAAAGGCGGCTCAGTTCCGCATTCTTGAGTGATGTGATAAGCTTCGGGTGATAAATTCTTCTTTTTGTTCATTCGTGTATTATAAGAGAAATTTGAGATTAACATCAATATCTAAAGTTAAAATTTATGAAAGAATTTTTAGTTGGTGGCGCAATTCGGGATAGGATTTTAGGTGTCGCTACCGAAACAACAGAAAAGGACTTTGTCGTAGTTGGATCATCTCCTGAGGAGATGAAGTCTTTAGGTTTTCGTCAGGTTGGAAAAGAATTTCCTGTGTTTCTTCATCCAAAAACTAATGATGAGTATGCTTTAGCTCGTATAGAACGAAAGATTGGTAAAGGGTATAAGGGTTTTGAGTTTGATACATCGAATTCTGTGACTTTGGAACAGGATCTCTCTAGAAGGGATCTAACTATTAACGCTATAGCTCAAAATAAGGATGGAACTGGAGAATATATTGACCCCTTTGATGGAATCAAGGATTTAAAACAGAAAAAACTACGTCATGTTTCTGATGCTTTTTCTGAGGACCCAGTGAGAGTTCTCAGGACAGCAAGGTTTGCATCCCGATTTAACAATCTTGGCTTTACTATAGACTCAAAAACTCTTGATTTAATGAAAAAGATGGTCGTTTCAGGCGAGGTGGATGCGCTGACACCAGAGAGAGTTTTTAAGGAAATCTCTCTTTCAATGAGTTCTGTGTCAACCTCTGTTTTTTTTGATGTGTTAATGGAGTCAGGCGCTTACCAAAAATTATTTCCGATGCTAGAAGCTGTTCAAAATGAAAATTTCAAGTTACTTGATAAGTTAAATCAGAATCCTGAAGTAAAGTTTGCTCTCTGGCTTTATAATCAAAGTACAACAAATATTCAGTCACTTTGCGAACACCTTAAGTGCCCAAAAGATTTTCAGCAGATTGCTGAGCTTGTTTCAATGTGGCATCATTTTGCATCAGAATTTGTAGATCATAGCCCTCAAGATATATTAAATTTCTTTCTTAAGAGTGATGGATTGAGGCGACAAAAAAGGTTCGAAATTATTCTCACCACTTTTGATAATCTTGGGATAAATACAGCCCACATTGTCCAATTACAAACTTTACTTAACTCAATAAAGATTTCAGATTTAAAAAATCTGAATATTGCTCAAGAACTATTAGAAGAAAGACTATCGGTTATTGCCAGATTTCTCAAATCTACAAAGTAAATCATAATCACAGTAATCACAAGCATTTATTGTGGGTAAAACTTCAGCGACCCCTTCCTGAAATTTTTGACTTGCTGAGTTGAGTTCTGACTTCCACTCTGAAACCTGCTTATTCCACTCTGGCATTCTTTTAATCGCTTGTTGACTTATTGGCAAATCATGTTTATTTTTTGTTATTGCCTTAAACTGACAATCTTTAGCGTTTACAGTTGCAAAGGCAACGCCATCAACTGGATTCGTAATCGCATAGATTGGAAGCTGAGCCTGTTCTAAAGGATCACCAGTCAGTTGACTCAAATTAACGTTTTGACCTGTTTTATAATCAATGATGAGTTTTTTGCCGTCTTCCATTTGATCCATTCGATCTATTCGAGTAGAGAATTTAAGGCCATTTACATCAACTTTGGATTCTGACTCTGTCTTTATTACTTGAAAGAATTCACGGTTTTTTTCAAGCTTAATATATTTGTTGATAATTTTTGTGAGCCTTTCCTTTTCGATTGATTTAAAGTTTGATTGAGAAATTTCTTTACAGGCCGACCCAATATGTTTACTAATGAGCTCCTGAAGTTTGGCTTCAGAGAGTTTATTTAATTTTGAACTCGATGATATTTCATTGAAAAAACTTTCTAAAATTTTATGAACAAGACTCCCCTGCTCAAGTCTACTGAGACCAATGTGAGTTTCATCAAATTCTTGAATATTAAGTCTATTTACAAAACCTTTAAAACTGCAACTAATTTGATCTTGAAGAGTACTGACACCTTTCTTAATTTCAAAATTATCTATCTCGGGAGCGATAAAATCATCTATCAATTCCATTTCTTTTGGTAATGTTTCATGCGCTATGGTATTAGGATAATCCTCAAAATTTATATAGGGTGTTGGAAGCTCATCACGGTTATTGGAAGTTTTTGAATAGCTATTTATTAGATGACTACTTAGATTAAATAAGTTATTAAGAGTTGCCTCACTCTCTTTAGTTATCAGTGTGAAGCTTGTGCTTGGCAAGGAGTATTCAATAGAAGTTTTAGGAGGGATAAATAGAGGCATTTTTATTTTTCCTGGCAGGAAATCACTAGTCATACTTGAGACCCAGGCATAATCAAAAAATAATCCTTCAGCTTCCAATGAACCTAATATGTGAATATTAGCAGGACCACTTTGAGGTTGAAATATCACCGCATTCATGTGAGCGATTAAAATTTCAAGTACGTCTATTAGAGATGATTTTTTGTGAAATATTGACATTTTGTTAAGAATCAAGCTTTCCATTTGATACTTTTCAAAAATTTGATATTCACTACTTGAAAGGCTTCGATCTGAAGTAAAGCCACAAAGAAGTAAAATTGAGTTGATTAAATCTAAAGAATCCTCTAATGTTAATTTTTTTGCACATTTAAGAGTACTGATTGAAATAAAAATCTCTTTGAGTAATGAACAGTCACCGCATAATTCAATAATTTTTTTGGCTTGACTCTCTTTTGTGCCAATTTTTAGAATTTTATTGACTAGTAACGCACGATTATTTTGTTCACTTCTTGCACCTTTAATATAGGGTGAAGTAGCCACCTGCATCAACAACTCATGTTCAACACGACCATTGATAAGTTGAGAAGATAGCCTCATAATGGAAAAAAGATTGTTAATCAGAGGGTAATTGCCAAGAGGAATTCCCAAAGATATATTGTATGGCTTTTGATGAGTTTCAATTAGGTGTGATGAGAACTCAAGATCAAACGATGTCTTCACTATGTGTTGCAAGTCATTTAAATTAGGGATGACGATGCCAATTTTTTTTTCAGGATTATTGGTATTGATTTCCCTGGCCCATTTCGCTATTGTTTTTAATTCAGCTTCTTGATCAATGAATGAATAATTCTGCGAATGACTTGTTATTTTACGATTTGCCAATGGCGAACATTCAAGGGCTTTGAAGAGCTCTCTTTGCTCGGGAGTTGGTTCATTGAATCCATAGTGATAATAGCGCTCTTCATTGAGGTGATCATGCTTAAGATTTGATAAGGATAAGTTGAGAATATCGGTTTGGTCTATGCACTTATTATCATTTTTAAATTTTTCAAATCTATCTATTATTTCAACATATAACTTAGATGTGATGGATGGAAACGTTTTGATTTCAGCAATTGGGATTCCGTAGCTTTTACAAAGTCTATAGCATTTAATCAATTCTTCAATGAAGGTTTCAGGATTTTTAGCAGGACTATCTTTACAAAACTTTTTTATTAAGAACCTAAGCTCAAGGTGGCTTAGTAGACGATATTCTTTCGTTGGGTTATGAGATCTCCAAAACTTTTCAATCCAAGATTGATAGGAGAATATTCTGGGTATTTTAGAAGCGCCACTTGCAAGAGGTATTGATTTCTTAATAGCAAGAGCTTGACGATTATTCGCAGCAATGATTGTATCTTTTGCTTGAATTGATGAGAGATCTATATTAACTCTCATTACTCATTTCAAATACTTTGTCTAAATACATACATAGTTCAGGAACACCCTCCTTTTTTAAAGATGAGAATAGCTGGACATTGACTGATGGAAAATCTTTAACCGCTTTCATAACTGAAAGCCTAGCAGAGCTTGCAGCACCCTTTTTTAATTTATCAGATTTAGTTAATAAGATGTTTACTGGCACTTTGCTATTAATGCACCATTCCAGCATCATTTGGTCGAAAGGTTTAAGAGGATGGCGACAATCCATCACCAGTATAGCGGCCTTGATACATTTACGATTATCAAAGTACTGACTCATATTCTGATGCCAATCACGCTTAATTGAGTCTGGAACTTTGGCATAGCCATAACCTGGAAGGTCAACAAGTCTTCGATCATTTCCAAGCTCAAAAAAAACAAGGTGCTGAGTTCTGCCCGGTGTTCTACTCACTTTAGCCAATTTTTTTTGTTCAGTTAATGTATTTATTGCGCTCGATTTTCCTGCATTTGAGCGGCCTGCAAAAATCACTTCATAGCCACTATCATTTGGACAGCCCTTAAGAGAAGGACACGATAAGAGAAATTTGGCTTGACGGTAGGAATTATGCATAATTCAAGTATTGCGAGGCTTTTAATCCATTATATAATCTTTATTTATTGAGTTCTCGTTACATTCTAATTCTACAGGTAATTTTGACGACATATGGATAACGAAATATATCTAAAAAGAGAATACAAGTACTTTTCTAAAGAAGATAATTTAAATGAACCTTTAGCTCTCTACAATGCCAAAGTCGATCCAGACTGGATTGATTACAATGGACATATGAGTGAGTCATTCTACCTCTACGCATTTGGCGATGCATCCGATGCTTTGTTTCAATATATAGGGATTGATAATAACTATAGAATGGCCGGTCAATCCTTCTATACAGTAGAGACACACATCAATTACTATTTGGAAGCTTCAGAGGGCGAACCTTTAAAGTTTCTGACACAGGTGCTTGGATTAGACTCCAAAAGACTCCACATTTTCCATCAGATGTTTCATGGCGATACAGGTGACTTATTGGCAACCACTGAACAAATGTTAATTCATGTTGATATGAAGAAAGCAAAAGCGAGCGAAATTGATCATGATGTGTTTTCAATACTTGAAAAGGTATGGGATTCTCACCAAAAATTACCTTCACCGAAACAAAAAGGTCGAGTGATGGAAATAAAAATATAAATTAAATTAATTCAAGGAAGAAAAATGGATTTTGGACTTACAAATGAGCAACAAATGATTATTGACTCTGTCAAAAGTTTTGTTGAAAAGGAGCTCTATCCTTTTGAAGATGACGTTGAAAAGAGCAATAAGATTGAAGAATCAGTTACAGAGAATATAAAGCAAAAAGCAATTGAAAGTGGTATTTATGCTTGCAATATGCCTGAAATTCATGGTGGTGGTGGTCTTGATACACTAACTTTATGCCTTTTAGAAAAGGAATTAGGTAAAGCAAATTTTGGACTTCAGTATATTGTTGCCAGGCCAAGTAATATTTTATTGGCATGTAAAGGGTCACAAATTGATGATTATCTTCTACCAACTATCCGAGGAGAAAAAGTTGACTGTCTTGCGATGACAGAGCCTAACGCTGGTTCAGATGTTCGTTCGATGAAATGTAAAGCAGAGCGAGATGGTGATTTCTTTGTAATTAATGGATCGAAGCATTTCATAAGTCATGCAGATATGGCTGACTTTGTTATTTTATTTGCAGCCTCAGGAGTTGAGCAAACTTCTAGAGGTAAGAAAAAAAAGATTACCAGTTTTTTGATTGATATGGGAACACCCGGTTTTTCTGTAGAACCAGGTTATAACAGCGTCTCTCATAGAGGCTATCATAATTTCATTCTTAATTTTGATAACTGCCGTGTTCACGAATCACAGGTGTTGGGCGACGTTGACCATGGTTTTGATGTTGCTAATGAGTGGTTAGGCGCTACTCGATTATCCGTTGCTGCGATGTGTCTTGGTAGGGCTGAAAGAGCTTTACAGATAGCCACTGAGTGGGCCGCGACACGTGAACAATTTGGCCAACGCATTGGTAAATTTCAAGGCGTCTCTTTTAAACTGGCTGATATGTCTATGGAACTTCAGGCTGCTGAACTTTTGACTCTTAAAGCTGCCTGGAAAGACACTCAAGGTGAAATGACTGATAGTGATGCCGCGATGGCAAAACTTAAGGCGACTGAAACGCTTGCAATGATTTCAGATGAGGCCATCCAAATATTAGGAGGTATGGGCTTGATGGACGAACTCCCTTTAGAAAGGATATGGAGAGATCATCGTGTTGAAAGAATCTGGGATGGCACTAGCGAAATTCAAAGACATATTATTTCTAGGTCACTTCTTAGGCCATTTGAGTAATCCCTTATGAGCAGAAGTAATTTGCATCGATTAATATCTCCAAAATCAATTGCTGTAGTTGGAAATCGAGGTGCTGATTTTGCTATTAAAGAGTCAAAAAAGTTAGGCTTTAATCATAAAATATGGGCTGTTCATCCAACTTTGGATAAACTTGAAGGCATCCAATGTTATAGAGACATTAAAGATTTGCCTGAGGCTCCCGATGCAACGTTTATCGCTGTTAATGCAGAATCAGCTATCGAGATAGTTTCTGATCTCAAGTCAATGGGAGGTGGTGGAGCAGTTTTATACGCCTCAGGATTTGGTGAAGTTGGTGATAAAGGTGCGAAACGAAACCAGAGATTATTTGAAGCAGCAAATGGAATGCCGCTCATTGGCCCGAACTGTTACGGATTCATCAATAGTCTCGATAGAGTGGCACTTTGGCCCGATGTTAATGGATGTGACCATGTTAGTGAGGGCGTTGCAATCATTACTCAAAGCGGAAATATCGGTCTAAATATGACTATGCAATCCTCTGGTCTTCCAATTGCCTATATGTTTACACTAGGCAATCAGACAAACACAAATATTGCAGATATTATTCATGCAATGTTGGATGACACAAGAGTTAATGCGATTGGCCTTCATATCGAAGGTATTAAAGATATTAAGTCATTTGATAGTGCTGCAAGAAGAGCACTCAAAATGAAAGTACCAATCATTGCAATTAAATCAGGTAAGACTTCAGCCTCTGCTAAGATTGCTCTAAGCCATACAAGCTCCTTGACGGGGTCAGATGAATTATTTAGTTTCTATTTTGAAAGACTCGGTATTGCCAGAGTCGATTCAGTCCCTGAATTTCTTGAGACTCTAAAACTGTTAAGTACTTTAGGAGTTATTGACCATAATGGTGTTGCCTCTATGAGCTGTTCAGGAGGAGAGGCTGGAATGATGGCTGATTTAATTGATGGCATGGAGATCGCTTTTCCAAGCCTTACTGACTCTCACAAAAGTAAAGTCAAACAAACACTGAATGAATATGTTGAGGTAGATAATCCATTGGATTATCATACATTTATTTGGGGTGATCGAAAAAGAACATCAAAGTGTTTTAAACAAATGATTAATGGAAGTTTTGCTGCTACCATGTTGTTGTTAGATTGGCCAAAAACATCGGAATCTGAACAAAAAGATTGGGATACAACGCTTTTAGCACTTTCGGACGCAATCACTGGAACAAATGAAAAGGCAATTGTGCTTGCATCTATGGCAGACTGCATGCCAAAACGAATCATAGATGAATGTCTGAATTACGGTATTACTCCTATGATTGGCTTAGACACTTGCCTCAAAGCGCTCAACCACTCTTACAAAATTGGACGCGCTTTTAAGCAAGAAGAAACACCAGCAATAAATATAATTCAAGGTAGTTTAGAAAGTAATGCAAGCAGGCAATTAACTGAATTTGAGGGAAAGCAGCTTATTAAGAATTATGGAGTTTCAATTCCAAAGGGAGTCATCATAAAAAATCTATCTGAAGCATTAAAGGCTGCTGAAGATATCACTTATCCAGTTACACTAAAGGTCTCAAGCCTTGAGTTAGCCCATAAGACCGAGCTAGGCGCTGTCAGGCTTAATATTCAAGACTCTGAAATGCTGGAAAAAGCCTGTCATGATTTATTCAAAATTGACTCTTCTTTGTTAATTGAAAAAATGATTAAAGATTCTGTGTGTGAATTAATCATTGGTATTGACCATGACCCAACATTTGGAAAGCATGTCGTCATTGGCGGTGGCGGCATATTTGTTGAAATACTACAAGACAGTTCATTATTGCTTTTACCAGTGACAAGAGAGGATGTCTTATTGGCGCTTTCAAAGCTAAAAGTGTATCCCTTACTCGGCGGTTATAGGGGGAATTCAAAAGGAGATATAGAGTCTGTTGTGGATTCGGTTATCTCAATCATTGCGTTAATTAGAGACAATGATGTTTTAGAGTTGGATATTAACCCATTGATTGTTTTAAAAGAAAAAAAAGGTGTTGTTGCAGCTGATGTACTTATCAGGTTAAATTCAGACTAGGAAACTTTATATTGAGGAAATTATGAATAATGCTGTAAATTTTGAGTTGTATGATGAAGTTATGCTCATAACTTTAGACCGTCCAAAAGCTAATGCGATTGATGTCGAAACGAGTCATATTTTGGGCGAGGTGTTTATTCGCTTTAGAGATGATAAAAAACTACGAGTTGCTATCATTACCGGTGCTGGAGATCGTTTTTTTTGCGGCGGATGGGACTTAAAAGCGGCATCAGAGGGCGAGGCTGTTGATGCAGATTTTGGGCCTGGAGGCTTTGCAGGGCTTACAGAACTATGGGATTTAGATAAGCCAGTCATTGCAGCTGTTAATGGACTAGCGGTTGGTGGTGGTTTCGAGTTGGCTCTTGCAGCAGACCTCATTATTGCATCAGGTAATGCAGAATTTTTTGTTCCTGAGGCTACTTTAGGAATCATTCCAGATAGTGGCGGAGTTTTAAGACTCCCTCGCCGACTACCAAAAGCAGTGGCTATGGATATGCTCTTGACAGGGAGAAGAATGACAGTTGATGAGGCCAAACATTTTGGCCTCGTTAATCGAAGCTGTGACCAGGAAGATTTAATAAATGAGGCGCTTGATTGGGCTCATCAGATTGCCATGTCTGCACCTCTCTCATTGGCCGCAATAAAGTCAGTCGTTCGTAAGACAGAGGCTATGGATTTAGTGAGTGCATACGAGTCTATGCGTTCTGGAGAGATTGAAGCTTACCAGAGAATGCTTCATTCTGAGGACGCCAAAGAAGGCCCCTTGGCTTTTTCAGAAAAACGGTCACCAAAATGGAAAGGAAAATAATAAATTAGAAATTGGTATAATCTGGGGGTCTAATTTGATAAACGCGCGTATTTAATGAAGAAGATTTTATATATATTAATCACTTTTGTTTTGGCTGCTTTCTCTATGAGCTCTCTCGCTAATAGTGAGGGAGAGGCAATGTATAGCGCATTGGGTTGTGCTAGTTGTCATGGTGAAAATGGCCGCTCTAAAGATGAATCTATTCCTTCTCTAGCAGGCAAAGATGTTGATTGGATTGTTCAGCAGCTAGAGTATTTTCAATCTGGCGAACGACAAAATGCATACATGAATGCGATGGCTCCGATGGCTGAAGGCTTTGAGCAATCGATAGCAGAATATCTCGCTATTCAAGACCCACAGAAATAAACCTTTTCTTTTAAATTTTGCATCATCAGAGGGTTACTTATCCTCCATTTATAACGTATAATTTCTTGGAATTTTTTGGAGATTGAGAATGAAAAAAACCATTATTATTTTAGCTTCTATACTTATTACTTCGTTGACTAACCCGATATTAGCTGCAGGAGATGCAGAAGCAGGCCAAGCAAAATCTGCTACTTGTATGGGTTGTCATGGTCTTGCAGGAAATAGTACGATTCCAAACTTTCCTAAATTGGCAGGCCAGGGTAAGGCTTATATTGTAAAGCAGCTTCAATATTTCAAGTCAGGTGAAAGAGGGAATGCAATGATGGCAGGCGTTGCTTTGTCGCTTTCTGATCAAGATATGGAAGATGTCGCAGCTTACTATTCAATCCAAACAATCAGCGAAAATTCTGCAAAAGGCTCAGAAGAAATGATTGAGCTTGGCAGAAAAATTTATGTTGGTGGTAAGATGGATACACAAACGACAGCGTGTATCGCGTGTCATGGCCCGAAAGGAAAAGGCATTCCAACTGCTGGCTTCCCAGCTGTAGCTGCGCAACATGCAGACTATACAGCGTCTCAGTTAAAGGCTTTCCGTCAATATTCTATTAATCAGCAGACAGATTCTGATGGCGTTGAAAGAGTCAATGAGATGATGAATAATGTTGCCATGGGATTAACAAACGAAGAGATTGACGCGTTGTCTCAGTATATCGCTGGACTTCATTAGCATTCAAGAGTTGCTGGGCTAAATTGTATTTTAGTCCATCCTCTCTGTATTGCCATCCACTGTCATAATTTGACCTGAGATTCTATGGGCTTCATCCGATAATAGAAATACCACCATATTGGCAATATCCTCTTTGTCAACGAATGTTTTGAGGGAAACCATGCCTTCAAAATCCTCTCTAACCTCCTTTTCATCAACGCTAAGAGATTCTGCCTTTGCCTTTATGACTCGGTTGATTCGATCTCCTGAAACTGATCCAGGACAAATCGCATTGACTCTTATATTGAACTGACCAAGCTCCATAGCCAATGATTTAGTAACCCCTATGATTGCCCACTTAGAGGCTGCATAAGGGGTCCTTAATGGAAAGCCAAAGATTCCTGCTGTAGAAGACAGGTTAACAATTGAGCCCCCTTTATCCTTTAAAAGTGGGATTGCATCTTTTGTGAAATAAAAATGACTATTTAAATTAGTATCAATTGTATTTTTCCAGTCATCGACTGATACTTCTTCCATCATTCCGGTTGGCCCAGCAATACCAACATTATTAATCAAAGCACTAATACTTGATATTTTATTGGAAAGAGATTCAAAGTATTGGGCAACTGATTCAGGGTCACTCGCATTGACATTTTCTATAAATAATCTTTTATTAATGAGTGGGTGCTTATTGACCCCATCAATTTTTTTTTGATTAATGTCCGATGCATAGACCGTGAATCCTTGCTCTAACAAAGCGCTTGCAATGCACCAACCAATTCCATCTGCCGCTGCTGAAATAACTACATTTTTTCTCACAGCGCCACAGTCTAATGTGTTTTTGTGAGTGCTACAGAGAGCTCATCTGAGGTGATATAGCCTTTCGTTGTTCCTTTTTTATCAACGACCTCGATTGTTGACCTGTCCTTTAATACCTTAGGGACTAAATCTTCAATAAAAGTATCCTCATCGTACTTATAAAGTAAGGATGGATTTGTTGAGGATTTGTCGAATTTATCAAGCTTTGTCATGATTGTTTTAGCTCTGAGAACTTTTGAGCGATTGACATCTTTGACGAATGCTTTCACATAGTCGTCTGCAGGATTTAAGATAATATCCTCTGGCCTGCCCACCTGAACTAGCCTTCCACCGTTCAGTATTCCAATGTGATCACCCAGTTTCAGAGATTCATCTAGGTCATGGGTTATGAATACAATTGTTTTCTTGAGTTTTGCTTGAAGGCCAACTAACTGATTCTGCATTTCGCTTCTGATGAGTGGGTCTAATGCACTGAAGGCCTCATCCATTAAAAGAATTTCTGGGTCAGTTGCAAGGGCTCTTGCAAGTCCCACTCTCTGCTGCATACCTCCAGAGAGTTGTGCAGGATATTGATGTTCAAATCCATTAAGTCCAACTGCACTGATTTGGCCTTGAGCAATTTCGCGTCTTTGATCCTCTGGCACCTCTTGAATCTCGAGGCCATAGGCAACATTCTCAATAATGGTTTTATGAGGGAAAAGCCCAAAGCGCTGAAAAACCATACTCATGGTTTTTTTTCTGAACTCCAGGATTTCTTTTTCATCCAAACTACATACATCAACGTTATTGACTAGAACTTCACCTGCAGTAGGGTCAATGAGTCTATTAATGTGACGAATTAGGGTTGATTTTCCTGAGCCAGAGAGTCCCATACAAACAAAAATTTCTCCCTCTTTGACTGATAGTGATACATTATCAAGGCCCACAGTATGACCTGTCTCCTCCATCACTTGCTCTTTGCTTGCTCCATCCTTGACCATGGGTAGTACTTGCCCAGGATTGGGGCCAAATATTTTATAAATATTGTTTACTTCGATTTTTGACATAATTGGGTTTTATTTAGGTGGTTGATTTCTTTCTTGTATTTTTTTACCGTAGGCTTGCGTAATCCGATCTAGCACAATTGCCAAGAGAACAATCGCTAGTCCTGCTTCAGTTGCCTTACCGACGTTAAGCTGTTGAAGTCCAAGTAGAACCTCATCACCAAGACCTCTCGTACCAATCATAGATGCAATGACCACCATGGCTAGTGCCATCATAGTGCACTGGTTAATACCTTGCATAATATTTGGGAGTGCGAGTGGAAGCTGGACGCCCAGTAGTTTCTGTTTTTTACTTGCACCAAAGGCTTCGGCTGCCTCTATCACTTCTGTGTCAACCAAGGTAATTCCAAGATCAGTTAGGCGAACTAACGGCGGGACAGCATAAATAACGGTTGCAATAATTGCTGGAACAGCGCCAAGGCCAAAAAGCATAATGCCTGGAATAAGATAACAAAAACTTGGTATTGTTTGCATTAAATCTAGGACTGGAAGTACTGCATTTCGAACTCTTGTACTTCGAGACATCGCTATTCCCAAGGGTATGCCAATAATGATACAAATTATAATTCCAATGATCATAATGGAAGTTGTTTCAATGGCCTTGTCCCAAAATCTTGGGTGCAGAAAGCCAATAAAAAAGGTACAAAAACCCACAAAAACCGTAGTGCCTAGTTTTCTGCCACTAGAGAAGAATACGATTGCAACAACGAGTGCAATAACCAGAGGCCAGGGCAAAACGATTAAGAATTTCTTTAGAGAAAGGATTGCCCCAAGAAGGAAATCATTGATTGCTTCGAAGTAAAATCCATATTTTTTATTAAAGACTTTAAACCAATCATTAATCCATTTCATTAATGGCAGGTCTAGCCATCGTGGCCAATCATAGAGCCAGCTGGCATCCGTTAAAAGCTCCATAGCACTTTCTGGGCTATGCTTCGAAGATTTAAAGCTCGTTATTAAAAGCCAAATTAACACTATTGGAAAGGTTAGGTACGTAAGTAATTTTTTAGTCATGATGAGTGGTTTGTCTTTTATGAAAAAAGAGCCCACAAGTGAGCTCTTTTTCTTTTATATATTTTTTTCTTGCCTATAAAGCTGCAGATACCTTGTCAGCAACGTCTGCTGAGACCCAAGATTTCCATTCAGAATTGTTGGACAAGTATTCAATTGCAAGTAGCTCCATGTCGCCATCAGCTTCATCACCTTCATAGAAAGCTAAAAGCTTATTTACCGTTGAAGTTGGGATGCTATATGCTTTTAAGAATGCAGTCTCATCGGGATGAGTTTCTGCCCACGCTGTAAGTACTGACTTATCTAGAGACATGTCTTTGTACTCAGTTGCACATGTAGGCGTGTATGCATCCATACCGTTAGCCTTCATATCTTCCACGACAAGCTGCATTGCATCCCAGCACTCTGTGTTGTATGGCGGCTCTACAAGTCGAACCAAATCAACTTTACCCATAAGAGCTGTCGGTGCCCAGTAGTATGTAAAGATCGGTTGATCTTTAGCAAATGCACCTGCAATTACTGCAGCTAATGCACCAGAAGAACCTGGATCAAAGTTCGTGTAATATTGATTAAGTCCATAGACATTCTGCTTCACCTGGTTGATCGTATAGCAACTCCAGCCACCTATACAGCTGACCATTCTTCCCTTGGTTGGATCTTCAGGATCTGCAAACAATGCCGCAACTTCTGGATTATTCATATCCAATACAGATTTGAGATTATATTTGTCAGCAGTCGCTTTATCAACGTAGAAGGCTTGCTGTGAGTCAGGGGTATTAATTCCAATATTTTCGATTATTCCTTCTGCCTGAACTGCATTATATTGCTCTGCAATATTGTCATACCAAAGCTCAGTAACAACATCGAGTTGACTGTCATAGTGAGCCGCCATAATTGGAGTTGTACTTCCTCTTGTAGTTTCTACCTCACAGCCAAAGCCGTGCTCTAGAACAAATTGAACAATACCTGTATGAACATTGGCACTGTTCCAGTCAAAATCAGCTAGTCTTGCTTTTCCACAGTCAGCGCTAACAACTCCTGGCACTAAAGCAACGGAAATAGCTGTAACAGCTAATAATTTATTTATTAGTTTCATTTTCTCTCCTTAATTTAAAAATAAATCCACTGAAAAAAAGTGGAGTAAATCAAGTTTAACTTAATTCATGTGTGATTGAAATACTATTTTTGAGAAAATAGTATCTTTTTATATACTTTATTCAGCTATTTGCAGTAATTTGATTGATTAAAATAATAATACCAATCCTGCCAGAAAAATAAGTCCCAGAATAACTTGTCTAAAAAGGGTCTCATTTATGAGTGCATAAATCTTGATGCCAATCCAAGATCCAAGCATGAGTGCAGGAAATGCTTTCAGAAAGTTATAAAAAATATCCAAAGTCAAAAATCCAGCAAAATAAAAACTGATAACAGCCGCAATGCAAGTTATAAATATGAATGGTTCGTATGTCCCGCGCTGTGTATTTTTTGGAAGCCCTTGAAGATTAACCCAGATTGTTGGGAGTATGCCGCCCAGTGCAGCAAACCCTCCCAGTATTCCACTGATAAAACCGATGAGCTTGTCAAGAGTGGGATTGCTTTTAAAGTTGGTTAAAATATCTTTGCTTTTGAATTTCCAGATAGAGAAGATAACTAATATAAATCCAACAGTAGTCTTAAAGATACTCGGATCCGTCATAGTTAATATGAGTAACCCAGTCGGTATTCCAATGACACCAAAAACTACAAATGACTTGAGTTTAGAGAAGTCTAAAGTTTTACGAAGCTTGTAGATTGGAAGAGCGGAGACAAACAAACTGGAGACAATGTTTAATGAAATTGCAGCTGAAGGCTCAAGAATATGAAGCCAAAAAGCATTGAGTACAATCCCACTACCAAAACCCGTTGCGCCTTGAACAATGCCAGCAAAGAAGGCGCCAAAAAGCAATATTGACTGAAAAATGACTGGATCTGAAATGAGCATTGAAAATTAGTTTAATGGATGACCTCAAGTTTATAGATTATTTTGGTATTATTTTTTTGATTTCTACAAATTAATACATAAAAGCTTTAATATTCATCTAATGAAATACGACTATATTATTGTTGGTGCAGGCTCTGCAGGTTGCGTTATTGCCAACCGTCTCAGTGAAGACCCCTCAAATGAAGTATTGCTACTTGAGGCTGGTGGTTCAGACCGCCGCTTCTTCATTCAAATGCCAATAGGATATGGAGTCACTTATCACCAGAAAGCGGTTAACTGGATGTATATGACTGAGCCTAGTCCAGATGCAGACAATAAGCCGAGTTATTGGCCAAGAGGGAAGGTCATGGGTGGATCTAGCTCAATCAATGCGATGGTATATGTGAGAGGAAACCCTAAAGACTTTGACCAGTGGTCTGAGGCAGGAAACCCAGGCTGGTCTTACAGTGATGTTTTGCCTTATTTTAAAAAAATGGAGTCTTGGCAGAATGGTCCTGATGACTATCGAGGCGGCGATGGACCTTTGAATGTCTCAGAGGTGTCCGAGCAGCTTCACCCGCTCTGTCAGAACTTTTTATCTGCAGCCCAGGAGATTGGAATTGGCCTTAATAAGGATATGAATGGCGCAACTCAGGAAGGAGTCGGTAACTATCAAATAACTACTCATAAAGGGCAGCGAATGTCTTCTTCGAGGGCTTACTTGTGGCCAATAAAAGGCCGCACTAATCTCATTATCATTAAGAATGCTCAGGCTACAAAGGTTCTCACTAAAGACAAAAAGGCGTACGGCATTGAGTATAAAAAGTCAGGCAAGATTCATCAGGCGACTGCCAAACGTGAGGTTATTTTAAGCGCAGGATCGATCAATTCCCCTCACCTTCTTCAGCTTTCAGGCATTGGTCCAAAAATTGCCTTGAGAAAGGCCTCGGTTCCCGTAGTTCATGATAGTCCTGCCGTTGGAGAAAACCTTCAAGACCACCTCGGGGTGAGTTATTTTTATAAAAGCAAGGTGCCAACCTTGAACGATCAGTTAAGACCTTTTCTTGGAAAGATCTACCAGGGACTTAGATATATTTTTACAAGGGGCGGACCACTCAGTTTAAGTGTTAACCAGTCAGGTGGGTTTATTAGGACACGCGACGGGCTTGAAAAACCAAACATCCAGCTTTATTTTTCACCGGTTAGTTACTCTTTGGAGTCTTCTGGCAAACGCGCAATGATGAGTCCAGACCCATTTTCAGCAATGCTACTTGGAATTTCGAATTGCAGTCCGCGTTCAAGAGGCCGCGTTCGATTGAGGAGTAGCGACCCATCAAAACCTCCCATCATTGAGCCTAACTACCTTTCTCATAAGGAGGATGTCAGGGACTTGTTGGAGGGCGTAAAGGTGCTCAGGAAGTTAGCACAAACGGATAGCTTTAGTGGCGTGATGGGTGATGAGTTTCGTCCAGGCCCAGATTGTCAGAGCGATGAACAAATGATTCAGCACATCAAAGATACGGTATGGACTGTTTTTCATCCCTCCAGCACTTGCAGGATGGGTCCAGACCCTAATAAAAATGTTGTTGATAGTCGTCTTAGGGTATACGGCATCGAGTCTCTGAGGGTGGTTGATGCCTCAATATTTCCTAAGCTAGTCTGTGGTAATATTAACGCTGCAACCATTATGGTTGGCGAAAAGGCGTCTGACCTAATTTTGCAAGATAAAGTTAATGTTTAAATTACTCAAACTATGAAAATAATTAGCGTTGAAACTTTTACAAATGAGTATGTCGGACTGGTCCGTCTGAGAACGGATGAGGGGGATGAAGGTTGGGGGCAAACTTCGACCTATAACAGTGAGATCACTGCACAAGTGGTTCATCTTCAGGTCGCCCCTCATGTTCTCGGAATGAGCGCTATAGAGATTAAAGACATCAACAGGGAGGTTTTGGAGAGGGAGCACAAGTTTCCTGGCACCTACCTATACAGAGCTCTGTGCGGAATTGATACCGCTCTGTGGGATATCAAAGCTAAAAGGGTTAAAAAAAGTGTCTGCCAGTTGCTCGGAGGAAACCCAAGATCGATTCCTGTTTATGCCTCCAGTATGCAAAGAGAAATCACACCTGAAGGCGAAGCTGAGAGGTTTCTAAAGCTTAAAGAGGAGGATGGCTACTCTGCGTTCAAGTTTAGGATTGGCAGTGAGTGTGGTCACGATATTGACCAATGGGCTGGGCGAACTGAAGCGATTATTAAGGAAGTTAGAAAGGCTTTAGGTGACGAGGTATCCCTTTTGGTGGATGCAAACAGTGCCTATAGCCCTAAAAAAGCCATAGAGGTTGGACGCATGCTTCAGGATTATGGCGTCAGTCATTTCGAAGAGCCTTGCCCTTACTGGGAGCCGGATTGGACTCGCGAGGTTTCAGAGGCGCTTGATATCGATGTGAGTGGGGGTGAGCAGGATAACGATATGAGAGTTTGGAGGCACATGATCGATACCCGAGTAGTTGATATTGTGCAGCCCGACATTTGTTATATGGGCGGCATTACTCGGACACTTGAGGTTTCTAAATTGGCTGAAAAAAAAGGCATTCCGGTAACCCTTCATGCTGCCAATTTGTCGCTAGTAACGCTTTTTTCAGCCCATTTAATGGGCTCAATCAATAACCCGGGAAAGTACTTGGAGTTCTCAATCGAAGGCCTCGATTACTATCCCTGGCAAGAGAGTATCTTTACCCCTAACTTTAAAATTGTTGATGGTCGTCTTCAGTTACCTCACAAACCTGGCTGGGGTATTGAAATCAATCAAGAGTGGTTGTCGTTGGCCAATTATCAAGTAAGCTATACTGGGTCTCGCTTTTAAATCTATTTTGCATGACCTAAGTGCCCTTTTTTTTAGGTTAAAAAATACTGTATAATTTCCCTTTTTTTAATAAGTTACGGATTTAGAATTACATGAAGACATCACTCACCACTCTTGAGGGCCTTAAAAGATCTCTTACGGTTGAATTGCCGGTAGACACTTTCAACGAAAGAACAGAAAAAATTATCAAAGGCTTTGCCAACAAGGTACGTGTTGATGGCTTTAGAAAGGGTAAAGTCCCTCCTGCTGTATTACGTCAAAAATTTGGTGCAAGCGCTAAGTCTGACGCTGCAACCGAAATTGTTGGTGAAACCTTGGCTGACGCATTAACGGATGCAGATGTCTCTCCTGCGACTCAGCCTTCCCTGACAAATATAGATACAGAGAATGCTGATAGCTTAATTTATACTCTAGAGTTTGAGGTCTATCCTGAGATTATAGTCAATGCTTTATCAAAGCTATCTATCGAGCAGCTTAGCTCAAAGGTGACTGAAGAAGATGAAGAGAGAGCTCTGCAAGATCTTCAAGACCGATCGACTGAATATAAAACGGTCAAACGCAAATCGAAGGACGGTGATCGCTTAATCATTGACTTTGAAGGACTCCTCGATGGCGAGTCTTTTGAGGGTGGAGCCGCAGAAGGTTTTGAAATTGTCCTCGGAAGAGGGGCAATGATTGAGGGCTTTGAGAAAGGTCTTATTGACATTGCATCTGGCAAAACCGTTGAGGTCAAGGCGACATTCCCAGAAGACTATCACGTTGAGAACTTAGCTGCAAGAGAGGCGGTATTCAAGGTCAAGGTGAATGAAGTTGGCTCACCGATTGAACTTAAGAGAGATGATGAATTTGCAAAGAAATATGGTGAAAAAGATTTTGAAACGATGAAATCAAGAATGACCAACCAAATGAAGCTTGAGCTTGATTCACGTCTTGTTCAGCAAAACAAAGATACTGCATTTTCTGCCCTATTAGAGGCGAATGACTTTGAGGTTCCGGAAGGGAGCGTGTCCTCTGAGGCAGAGAAACTTCAAAAAGACATGGAGTCTCGCATGGAGCAGCAAGGAATGCCTTCAAAAGGTAAGCTGCCTGCTGAAATGTTCAATGAAGAAGCCGCAAGGAGAGTAAAGCTTGGTTTGTTAATTAACAAAATTGCAACTGATTCTGAAATAACAGCTGAAAAAGATTTAGTTGATGCTAAACTTAATGAAATGTCGCTACAATATGGTGAAAGCGCACAGCAAATGATTGATTGGTACAACACAGATCCTTCGAGGCTTGCAAATATCGAGTCAATTGTTGTTGAAGATCTGGTCGCCAAACATGTTGCAGAAAAAGCAAAAGTAACAACTATGGATAAAACTTTTTTAGAAATAATGAATACGCAAAATTGATATGACAATTCAAAACTTAAATCAAATTCCAATGGTTATAGAGAGCTCAGGTCGTGGAGAGAGAGCTTATGATATCTATTCAAGACTTCTAAAAGAGCGAGTTGTTTTTATGGTTGGTCCCGTTGAGGATTACACTGCTAATGTGGTGGTTGCACAACTCCTTTTTTTGGAGTCCGAAAACCCTGACAAAGATATCCATTTGTATATTAATTCACCAGGTGGATCTGTTACTGCAGGTCTAGCAATATACGATACAATGCAATTCATTAAGCCTGATATTTCAACTCTTTGTATCGGACAGGCTGCAAGCATGGGCGCACTTCTTTTAACCGCAGGAGCTAAGGGCAAAAGGTTTGCTCTTCCACATGCTAGATGCATGATTCATCAACCATTAGGAGGATTCTCTGGTCAAGCAAGTGATATAGATATTCATGCTCAAGAGATTCTAAAAGTTAGGGATAACTTAAATTCTATTCTTAAAGAACATACCGGTCAGACTATGAAAAATATTCAAAAAGATACTGATCGTGATAATTTCATGTCTGCCAGCGAGTCTGCGAAATATGGACTTATTGATAAAGTTATTAATAAACGCTAAATTGAAGTTTGCCAATGGATCAAAACACTGAAGATCTAAGTTGTTCATTTTGCTCAAAAAATAAAGATGAGGTTGCGCGACTTATAGCAGGACCAGGTGTCTATATATGTAATGAGTGTATAGACTCTTGTTACAACTTGATTCAAGAACAAACTATCAAAGATAAAAAAGATCAGCATCAGGACTGGAATTACACTCCAAAGGATTTATATAGCTCACTCAATGAGTATGTAATTGGTCAGTCTCATGCTAAAAAAGTCCTTTCTGTGGCAGTTTACAACCACTATAAACGCCTTAAAGCTGATTATATTTCCAATGACGTTGAGCTTGATAAATCAAATATCCTTCTGATTGGACCTACTGGAAGTGGAAAGACGCTTTTGGCTCAATCATTGGCGCGATTCTTAGATGTCCCTTTCGCAGTTGCAGATGCAACAACTTTAACTGAAGCAGGCTATGTTGGCGATGACGTGGAAAATGTCATAAAGAGCCTTCTTGCAAAATGTGATTTTGACCCACAAAGAGCTGAGCAAGGCATCATATTTATAGATGAAATAGATAAAATTTCACGTCGCTCAGACTCTCCTTCGATCACAAGAGACGTTTCAGGAGAAGGAGTTCAGCAAGCAATGCTGAAGCTAATCGAAGGCACAATTGCCTCAGTTCCACCACAAGGGGGAAGAAAACACCCAAATCAGGAAACGATTGATGTAGACACCTCAAAAATATTATTTATATGTGGAGGTGCTTTTGACGGTCTTGGAAAGGTTATAGACAGGCGAATTGAAAAATCAGCTGGAATTGGTTTTTCAGCAAATGTGAAAGAAAAAAGTAATAAAAAGACTTTGACAGAGCTATACAAATTCCTTGAGCCAGATGATCTAATTAAATTTGGACTGATCCCAGAATTAGTGGGTCGTCTAGCTGTTCATACATCACTTGATGAGCTTGATGAGAAGGCTTTAATCGAGATCCTGACTAAGCCAAAAAATTCAGTAGTTAAACAGTTTCAACAATTCTTTGCAATTGAAGGAGTGAAGCTAACTATAAGGAAGAATGCTTTTGTTGCTATAGCCAGATTAGCACTTAAGAGAAAAACGGGCGCAAGAGGCTTGAGAGCTATCTTAGAAGATTTGCTGCTAGAGACAATGTATGAAATACCATCTAACCCAAGTGTAAAAGAGGTTGTATTAGATAAAGCAGTTGTAGAAGGCTTAAAACAACCGGTGATAGTTCATGAATCAGATAAAAAGAAAAGAACGATTCGTAAGGCAAGTTAATGATCCTGACTTTTATATGTTAAAAACTCAATAATGTCTATGGAGTTGTTTGATCGCCAAAAGGATGCTGTTGGGCAAGGCGAAAGAACTATTTTGGTTCATATTGAGCTTACTTCAATTAATCAATCACCAGATAGTGTTAATGAATTTAAACAACTTGCTGTATCCTCTGGGCTTAATATTGTTGACACAATAACAGTAAAAAGAAGTTTTACTAAGGCTCAATTTTTTATAGGGACAGGTAAAGTTGATGAACTTGCATCAATTGTAAGTGATAATGAAATAGAACTAGTAATATTTTCACTCCCGTTGTCACCATCTCAAGAGCGTAACTTAGAAAAAGCATTAAAGTGTCAGGTTATGGATCGAACAGGCTTAATATTAGATATTTTTGCATTAAGAGCGAGTACTTTTGAAGGAAAGCTTCAAGTTGAACTTGCTCAATTAAGGCATCTTTCAACTAGATTGGTAAGAGGTTGGACCCACCTAGAGAGACAAAAAGGAGGTATCGGACTAAGAGGCCCTGGTGAAACACAGTTAGAAACAGATAAAAGACTCATTTCAATTCGAATCAAAAATATTAACAAGCGACTTGCAAAAGTTCATAAACAACATGATTTAGGCAGAAAGTCTAGGGTAAAAAACCAGCTACCAATGATATCGCTTGCTGGATATACAAATGCTGGCAAGTCGACACTCTTTAATTTATTAACAAATGCTGATGTTTATGCAGATGATAAGTTATTTGCAACTCTTGATTCTACTATTCGAAGAGTAATGTTGCCAGCATCTGGTGAGGCAGTAATAGCTGATACAGTTGGATTTATTCAAGACCTTCCGCATGAGCTTATTGAGGCATTTAAGTCAACATTAGAGGAGACACGTCAGGCTAATGTACTTCTTCATGTTGTTGATGCTTCTGATCCCAATAATAGGGATAAAATCGATCAGGTTGAGGACATTATCGAGCAAATAGATGCTCAAAAAATACCAAGAATTTTAGTAATGAATAAGATCGATGGCTTAGTAGACTTTGAGCCACGAATAGATAAGGATCATGAAGGAAATATTTCTCGAGTTTGGCTTTCAGCTCAAACTGGAGAAGGCATTGATCTCCTTTATGAGGCTCTTTCCAGAAGCCTCAGTGGAATGATGACTTTTGCCAGTATTAAGTTAGATGTTCAATCAGCATACATAAGAAGTGAAATTCATAAAGTTGGCTTTATCAAAAAAGAAATAATGAATGAATTTGGTCAATGGCTACTTGAAATTAATGTAACTAGTCACTATCTAGAAAGATTATTAGATAAGCAAGGCGTTTCATTATTATGGAAACAGAAATCACAACAGAGTCAGTTAGTATAGAGAAGCAGTCAATACCACTCTTGCCACTAAGAGATGTAGTCGTTTTTCCTCATACTGTTATTCCTTTATTCATAGGAAGAAAGTCATCTGTTAAGGCAATCACCCAAGCCATGGAAGCTGATAAAAATGTTTTTTTGGCCACACAGAAAGATGAAGCAATTGAGGAGCCAAATAATGACGATCTTCATAAGGTTGGAACTTTGGCAACAATTCTTCAACTATTAAAACTTCCTGACGGCACAATTAAAGTTTTAGTTGAAGGAGTGAAAAGAGCAAAAATTGAGGAGTTTATAGACTTAGGCGATCACACTGAAGTTGTATTAAGTGACTGTAGTCTAAGTTTTGACAACGATACAGAAATTAAAGCGATGATGCGCCTTGCATTAGAAAATTTTGAGAAATATATTAAGCTTAGTAAAAAAATTCCAGAAGAAGTTTATAAAGTTCTCAAAGAAATCACAGATATTGAAAGATTCAGTGATGTAATTATTGCAAACTTAAGTCTCAAGGTTAATGAAAAGCAGAGTCTTCTTGAGAGTGGACAAGCAAAAGACAGGTTAGAGGCAATCTTATCTATTCTTGAAGGTGAACTAGATATGCTTGGTGCAGAGCAAAAGATTCAGAGTAGAGTGCGCAAACAAATGGAGTCCAATCAAAGAGATTATTACTTGAATGAGCAAATGAAATCCATTCAAAAAGAGCTTGGTACCCTCGATGATGAAAATGAAATTGAGGATTTACAAAATAGTATCAACAAAGCCAAAATGCCTAAAGAAGCCAAGAAAAAAGCCCAAAGTGAGCTTAATAAACTTCAAAGAATGTCATCCCAATCATCTGACGCATCAATCATTAGAACCTATATAGAAAATTTGTGTTCAGTGCCTTGGAGTAAAAAAACAAAAACTAATAAAGACCTAGCAAAGGCGCAAAAGATTCTTGATGCTGATCATTATGGTTTAGATAAAGTAAAAGAAAGAATAATGGAACACCTTGCTGTTCAAAGTCGTGTTACTCATAATAAGGCCAATATACTATGTTTAGTTGGCCCTCCTGGAGTGGGTAAAACCTCTCTTGGTGAATCTATTGCAAGATCAGTAAATCGAAAATATGTTCGTATGGCTCTAGGCGGTGTAAGGGATGAGGCAGAAATTCGAGGTCATAGAAGAACTTATATTGGCGCTATGCCAGGATCTATCGTTCAGAAAATGCAAAAAGTTAATGTCAAAAATCCATTATTTCTTTTGGATGAAATAGACAAAATGGCCTCTGATTATAGAGGTGATCCAAGCTCAGCTATGCTAGAGGTTTTGGATCCAGAGCAAAATCACACTTTTAATGATCACTACTTAGAGGTTGACTATGATCTCTCACAAGTAATGTTTGTTGCTACTGCAAATTCCTTAAATCTCCCAGAAGCACTTGTGGATAGAATGGAAATAATTCAATTGTCTGGTTATACAGAAGATGAAAAACTTGAAATTGCTAAGAGACATTTAATTGCTAAGCAAATGAAAAATAATGGAGTTAATAGCTCGGAAATAGTTTTTAAAGATTCTGCAATTATGGATATTATTCGTTATTACACCAGAGAAGCAGGTGTTCGGAATCTTGATCGTGAAATAGGCAGGATATGCAGAAAAGTGATTAAAGACGTAACCCTAAAAAAACGAAAAGCCAGGGCAATTATTAATTCAAAAAGCTTGCCAAAATTTTTAGGAATGAAGAAGTATCGATTTGGTTTAGCTGAAGAACATAATCAAATTGGAGAGGTTACAGGATTAGCATGGACCTCTGTCGGCGGTGACTTGCTTACAATTGAAGCATCCTCATACAAAGGCAAGGGGAAATTGAACTATACGGGACAACTTGGTGATGTTATGAAAGAGTCAATTCAAGCGGCAATGTCAGTAACTCGTTTACGTGCAGAGACTTTAGGAATTTCAGATGATTTCCATGAAAAACTGGATATTCATATCCATGTTCCTGATGGTTCAACACCTAAAGATGGGCCAAGCGCTGGAGCAGCAATGTGTACAGCTCTTGTTTCAGTTTTAACTGGACGAAAAGTCAAAGCAGCAGTCGCAATGACTGGTGAAATTACTTTAAGGGGTGAGATAACTCCGATCGGTGGACTGAAAGAGAAGCTTCTAGCTGCGATGAGAGGCGGCATCAAAACTGTAATTATTCCTGAAGATAATGAACGTGAATTATCTGAGGTGCCTGAAAAAATAAAAAGTAAGCTCGAAATTGTCAAAGTGAAATGGATAGACCAGGTTTTAGATATTGCTCTAGAAAAATAGACTTTAAAAACTTTACTTTTTTCTTAGCTGAGCATAATAGAAGCCATCGAATATATCAGTTGGTAATTGCTGCTTACCTATGGAGCCCCTGCCCCAAGGAAGTTGAATTTCTTCAATACTAGCATCTTTAGTTAGTTTAATAAAATTACTTATTTGATTTTCATTTTCATCTTTTAGTATGGAGCATGTCGCATATAGAAGTTTGCCTCCTGGTTTTAGCATTAACCATAAGTTCATAATAATAGATGCTTGAACATTGATGATATGCGTAAGGTCTCTAGGTTTTCTTATAAGTTTAATATCAGGATGTCTTCTTATAACCCCTGTGCCAGTGCATGGAGCATCGACTAAAATCTTATCAAAAAGTTTTTTATTCCACCAGTCATTCTTGGTTGCATCTCCTAAAATGACTCCAACATTATTACTCTTTAGTCTTTTTATGTTTTCTTTGACTTTGATAAGTCTTTTCTCATCAGTATCTAAAGCCAAGATCTCTGCACTAGGGCAAAGCTCAGCCAGATGAGTTGTTTTTCCTCCAGGTGCACAACATGCATCTAAAATTAACTCACCTTTTTTTGGAGCAATAAGCTGACCTGCTAGCTGTGCAGAAGTGTCTTGAATATAGCAAGAACCATTTTTAAAATCTGGTAATTTTTCTACATTTACTGCTTTATCAAGGGTCAGGGACTGCGGTGCAATTACAGAGGTCTTTGACTCTATGTTCTTCTCTAAAAGTTTATCTTGATAAGACTTTATATTAATTGATGGATGGACACGAATAGACATTGGAGCTTTTTTATTATTCTCAACAAATATCTTATGAAAATCATCAGGATATTCCTTCATAATTTTTTTTACAAGCCAACTTGGGTGGGAATAGTGAGAAGTGTTAAGAATTTCATCTCGGTCCCGATCAATCCCTCTTAGTATTGCATTTATAAGGCCCTTTGCCCATTGCTTTTGAATTTTTTCTGCCACTTCGACTGTTTCATTGATAGCAGCATGAGTTGATATATCAGTATAAATAAGCTGATATGCTCCTAGAATCATAAGAATATGTATATCAAGGTTTTTTTTATCTAGGGTTTTTTTAAGACGAGGAGTTATGACATCATTAAGATGGTGATAGAATCTTAATGAGCCATATGTAAGTGACTTTGCAAACGAAGCTTCAGAATTCTCAGTGGGAAATAATGATTCAGAGAGTGTATGCTTTTCAAGTGCTACAAGGCAAATAGCTTTATGAGCAATGACTCTTGAGTTATTGTTATTGAGCAAGGGTATTCAAGAATCTATTTAAAAGCTCCTCGGGCTCTAAATAGCCTGGAATATTTAAGCCATTTTCAAAAAAAATTGATGGCGTTCCATTTACACTTAATTGTTTTGAAATTGCAAGCTGTTCTGCAACTGGATTAATACAATCTGGGCTGTTTGGCAAGAACCGCTTAGTTTTATAATTGTGAATAGCGATCGCTTTATCTTCTGCACACCATATTTTTTCCATAGCACTTTGAGCATTAGGGTGAAGTTGCTCTAGTGGTGAGGCCAAATATTTCACAGTAATGCCAAGAGAATTCATTTCATTCATATTCGCATGAAGTTTAGCGCAATAAGGGCAATCAACATCCGTAAATACATGAACAACATATTTTTCATTTTCAGATTTAAAAATTATCTTGTCATTATCGTTAATGCTGTTAAGGATGTTTTGCTTGATAGCGTTAATTCGACTAGTAGAAATATTTGTCATTAATTCTAAGTCAGTGACCACGCCTTGAAGAACATATCTGCCATCCATAGAAATGTAAAGTACATCGATACTTGGATTTGTAAGAACCACCTCATAGTAACCATTTAGCTGAGAAGTGCTAATGTTTTCAGCCTTAATTTCTGGAAAATATGGTTTTAATTGATTTACAATCATGCCAACATCTGCAAAAACAATATTAGTAATTAATATTAACGTGATAGTAAGAAACTTTTTCATATGAGAAACTAGTGATTAAAGAAGTAAATTTTACAGTTTTTTGGTAGAATATCGAGTTTATAATTTCCGGAAATTGATATGGAGTTTTTTGTTACTCACCAAGCGGTTGATCATTATAGTGGAGACTGTTCAGTTGCCTTTGTTCTAAAAGGCAAATCAAATGAAAATAGAATTATTCAGAATTATCTAGATCTTCATCGATTTGAGCCAAAATTAGCAAGTACCTTAATGCTTGGAAAGGTTGAAGGCTACAAGTCAAAAAGAGTTCTAGTTGTTGGCTTAGGGGAGTCGCCACTCAGTCAAAAAAATTATATGAAGGTGCTTAAATCACTTTCTTCAGCTATGAGTGAATTAAAGGTTAAAAATGTTGTAATTCCAAGTATTGATGTTGAGGATGCAGATGAAGCCTGGTTGCAAATTACAACTGCTAGGATTCTAAAAAATGAAAGTTATAAGATACAAAAAGTTGGTGTTAAGGAAAAGGCCAGTGATATTGTACTTGAAGCAGTAAATATATATTCTCAAAACAATGGAGCATCAGAGATTCAAAAAGGTGTAGCTATTGCAAATGGTATGGCACTCGCAAGAGAATTAGGAGACTTGCCCCCAAATATCTGCACTCCATCTTATATCGCTGAAAAAGCCATGTCTCTTGCAGATACTTACAATCTTGAATGTGAAATTCTAGAAGAGTCAGACATGGAGTCTCTAGGGATGAATTCTTTGCTCTCTGTCTCTAAAGGCTCTTCAGAGCCTGGAAAGCTAATCAGTCTAAGTTATTCTAATGCTGGCAATGAAGCTCCAATCGTTTTGGTTGGCAAAGGAGTGACTTTTGATAGTGGCGGTATTTCTTTAAAGCCTGGCCAAGGAATGGATGAGATGAAGTACGATATGTGTGGCGCTGCGTCAGTGCTTGGTGCAATGAGTACTATTGCTGAAATGAACCTTCAAGTGAATTTGACTGTTGTTGTACCAACAGTAGAAAATATGCCAGCTCATAATGCATCAAAGCCAGGCGATGTTGTTAAAAGTATGTCTGGCCAAACTATAGAAATTTTAAATACAGATGCTGAAGGCCGTCTTATTCTGTGTGACGCTTTGACTTATTGTGAGAAGTTTAAACCTAAAGCAGTTATTGATATTGCTACTCTGACCGGTGCGGTTATTATTGCCCTGGGCAAGCATCATTCTGGTGTTATGTCGAATGACCAAAAGCTTGCAGATGCTCTTAAATCGTCAGGCTTGTCCTCGCTTGATACTGTTTGGCAGCTACCTCTAGATGAGGAGTATGATGATTTACTTAAATCAAATTTTGCAGATATGGCAAATATTGGAGGAAGAGAAGCGGGAACAGTAACCGCTGCATGTTTTCTAGCTCGTTATGCAAAAAATTATTCTTGGGCTCACATTGATATTGCAGGAACTGCATGGCTTGGAGGTTCTAAAAAAGGTGCAACTGGAAGACCTGTTCCACTATTAACTCAGTATATTATGGATCAAGTATAGGAACAAACTATGTCAATATTTAAAGACGTTGAAATTATTAAAGCAGCTAATATCTACTTTGATGGCAAGGTGACCAGTCGAGTTGTGAACTTCAATGATGGAAGCACAAAAACACTTGGAATTATGATGCCTGGGTCATTTGAATTCTCGACAGAACAGCATGAGTTAATGGAGATTATGGCTGGAGAGCTTGATGTTTTACTCCCTGGACATAATGCTTGGCAAGCTATTAAAGCTGGAGACTCATTTAAAGTTCCAGCGCAAAGTTTTTTCAAATTAGAAGTAAAAACTGTCGTTGATTATTGCTGTTCTTACTCATAATTAACTACCATTCGCTGATCAATTAAATTGTTATAGATTAATAAAATACGACATGGAACCAGTAGTAATCATAAATGGTGAAGAGAAGTCCAATATTAGTATTTTTAATCGCAATATGCAATATGGCGATGGCTTATTTGAGACTTGTGTTGCAAAAGATAATAAGATTTTATTTTGGGAAAGTCATGTTGCGCGTCTAAAAAATGGATGTGAAAGATTAAATATCAAAAAAATAGCTAATTCAGTTTGGCTTGAGGATATAAAAAAAGCGCTCAGTTTATCTTCAGAAAAAGATTGTATTATTAAATTAATCTTATCACGAGGCAATTCACTCAGGGGCTATAGTTATAGTGAGGATATTGAGCCAGTCAGGGTTGTAATTGCGTCCCAAATCAGTGAATATAAGACTAAAGACTCTTTTTCGCTTGAATATGCGAGTTGTGGGTTTCATTCAAATCCAAACTTAGCAGGTATTAAGCATTGTAATAGGCTCGAACAGATCATGGCGCGCACAAATATGTTGGCTGATGAGGCTATTATGCTTGATGAGAATAAAAGTATTATTTCAGTCACTCAAGGAAACATTTATTTTATTTTTGGTAATAAGTTGGTTACACCAAAATTAGAGCGATGTGGTGTGATGGGAAGCAGGAGATCCATAATTTTAGAGCTTTCAAGAATAATCAATTTAGAGGTTGATGAAGATACCATTTCAATTGAACAAGTAGAAAAAGCAAACGAAGTATTTGTTTCAAATAGCTTAATTGGAATTCAGCCTGTCACTTCAATTGGCAGTTATAACCTAAATAATAACCCGTTAACTAAAGAAATTAAAGCTGCATTTAAATCTACAACTCAAGATATTAAATCTTGGACATGTCTGTAAGTAGTAAGAATAAATTTTTTTCAAGACTAGTTGCATCAGCTTTATTGCTTCTATTTACAGCTTGGATTCTTATATCAAAAGATGTAATAACTGATCAAAGCCAAATTATCCAAGTCAAAGCTGGCTCATCTATGGGTGCTGTTGCTCAGGATTTAAGTGATAAAAAACTAATTAAGTCAAAGTTATTTTTCACATCTCTAAGTAGGCTACTTAATGCTAATAAAAAATTAAAGTCTGGCTATTATGAATTAGAACCTAACACTACAGTGCTGGGTTTTATCGAAAAAATTTCAAGAGGTGAAGTACTCAAAACCAAGGTTACCTTAATTGAAGGGAAGACAATTAAATTCTATTTTGATCAGTTGATAAATGATCCATCACTTAACAAAAGGTCATCATTTGACCAAGTAATGAGCTCCATTGGAGTCAAGAAGCCTTATGATGGCTGGTTTTATCCAGAAACATATATCTTTAATTATGGTGAGAGTGTTGAAAATGTTTTGAAAAGATCTCATTTGAAAATGGAAAAAAAATTATCAGATATGTGGGATAAAAGAGATAGAAGTATTCCGCTAACTTCTCCATACCAGGCAATAATTCTCGCCTCTTTAATTGAAAATGAAACTGCTCTAGACTATGAAAAACCATTAATTTCAAGTGTTTTTATTGGGAGACTGAATTTAAGTATGCGACTTCAGACAGATCCAACAGTGATATACGCATTGGGAGATGCATACTCGTCTCCATTAACTCGAAGCGATTTAAAGATTGATCATCCATATAATACTTATCGAAATAAAGGGTTGCCTCCGGGAGCTATTTCTTCAGCTGGGCATGCTTCGTTGCATGCAGCTCTTCATCCTGCAAAAGAAAATGACTTATACTTTGTTTCAAAGAAGGATGGAAGTCATGCATTTGCTCCAACTTATGAGAAACATAAAGAGAATATCAAGAAGTACTTAAATAATAACTAGTTTAAAATTGTATGCTATGAATAAAGGAAGGTTTATAACAATTGATGGTGTTGAGGGTGCTGGTAAAAGCACCCAAATAGATCTTATTTGTAGCTATTTGCAGCGAAAAGGTATTGAAGTTGTAAGGACTCGTGAGCCGGGTGGTACTGATATTGGAGAAAAAATTCGTTCCGTATTGCTCGATGTTGATAATGAAGAAATGCACAGTGACACAGAGTTATTATTAATGTTTAGTTCTCGAAATGAACTTATTCAAAATAAAATTATCCCAGCTCTAAATAATGGCTCTTGGGTTGTCAGTGATCGTTTTACTGATGCTTCTTTTGCTTACCAGGGTGGAGGGAGAATGCTTAATTTGGATCGGATAGCGAAATTAGAGGATTGGGTTCTAGGCGACTTTCAGCCTGACCTAACTCTTTTGCTTGATATCAGTGTTGAGATAGGTATGACTAGAATTGAAGCTCGTGCTGCAAAGGATAGAATTGAGCTTGAAGAAAGGGCTTTTTTTGAACGTGTAAGATCTGGCTTTATTAGTAGGTCTGAGACTTTTCCTGAAAGAATTAAGTTAATTGACGCCAGTGGGACAATCGATGATATTCATGAAAAAATTCGATTACTCGTAGATTCTTTATGATCCTACCGTGGCAAAAAAGCGCCAGTGATAAGCTAGATAAAATGATTCAACAGAATCATTTACCTCATGCATTGCTTATTACTGGAGTTGATAGAATTGGCAAACTCAATTTGACTCAAAACTTAATTCAAAAACTGCTTTGTCATGATTCTTCCTGCGGTAAATGTGAGCTTTGTCAATCTTTACAAAAAGATCACCCAGAGGAAGGCATAGGTCACAGTGTTTTAATTCGGCGATCTCATTATCCAAATTTAATCTACTGCAGAACTGAGCTTAATGATTCAGGCTTCATGTCAAAAGAAATTCGGGTTGATCAAATAAGAGCTTTTTGTGAGGTATTGAGTAAAACTGCTGAATCTCTTCAGATAGGCGTCATTTTTTATGCTGATCAAATGAATAATAATGCAGCTAATAGCCTATTAAAAACTTTAGAAGAGCCTAGAAAAAATACACTTATTGTTTTGTTAGCACATAATATTAATCTCCTTCCAAAGACAATACTTTCTAGATGTCAAACTATTCATATTAATCCCACTTATGATCAAGAGAGTGCCGATTGGTTGTCAAAGCAAATTACTAAAAATACAAGAGATGATTTTGATTTTATGCAACTATTAGAAAGTTCTCTCGGTGTTCCTTACAAAGCACTTGATGATCTAAAAGGCGATTATTTTATTAAATATCAGAGTTGGCAGAATCTATTGCTTGATATAGCGCTAAGCCCAACTAAAATCTCAAATACCGATATATTTTCTGATAACGAGCTTGAGGTTCTGAAATGTTTGCAGCGCCTTTTGAATGAAGCCATTAAAATTAAAGTATTAGATCATGATGGAGCAAATTTAGAGCTTAATAGAGTTATAGAAAAAACATCATACAGTCATCTATTTAAATTACTTGATGATACAAATTGTGCAATTTCCATGTCACAAACAACTGTAAATATTAAATTATTATTGGATAATGTGCTGGTTGTCTGGTCACATATAACGAATTTAAAAAAGTACCCAGCGATTACTAATATTCAGGAGTATTAATGAACCAATCTTCAATTTTATTTAAAGAGGCTAAGAAATATATACCCGGAGGAGTCAACTCTCCAGTAAGGGCTTTTAATGGTGTTGGGGGAGATCCAGTTTTTTTTGACAGGGGCGAGGGTGCTTATCTTTTTGACGTAGATGGAAATTCTTATATTGATTATGTGGGCTCTTGGGGTCCAATGATCTTAGGCCATTCTAATCCCGTAATCATAGACGCAGTTAAGTCTGTTTTAGATAAAGGATTAGGCTTTGGAGCGCCGACTCAGATAGAGACTTCGCTTGCAAAAAAAGTTTGTCAAATCATGCCATCTATTGAGCTTGTTCGAATGGTCAGTTCTGGAACTGAGGCAACTATGAGTGCAATTCGATTAGCAAGAGGCTACACAAATCGAGATAAAATTTTGAAATTTGAGGGTTGTTATCACGGTCATTCTGACTCTTTATTAGTTAAGGCAGGTTCTGGCGCTCTAACTTTAGGGGTGCCAACATCACCTGGAGTGCCTGGTGACCTTGCAAAGCATACTTTGACTCTTGAGTTTAATAATCTGGAGCTTGTTGAGGATTTATTTTCTAAGATGGGCGAAGAGATTGGCTGCATAATTGTTGAACCCATTGCAGGCAACATGAATTGTATACCTCCTAATGAAGGTTTTTTGCAGGGATTACGAAAGATTTGTGATGAGTATGGCACTGTTCTTATTTTTGATGAAGTGATGACAGGCTTTAGAGTTGCTTTAGGGGGTGCACAAGAGGTTTATGATGTTGTGCCTGATCTTACAGCACTAGGAAAAATAATTGGTGGAGGGCTTCCAGTCGCTGCCTTTGGGGGTAAGAGAGAAATTATGAGTCAAATAGCTCCTCTTGGCCCTGTTTATCAAGCAGGTACACTTTCAGGAAACCCACTTTCAATGGCATCAGGTATAGCTATGCTTAGTGCTCTAGAATCTGATAAATCTTTTTATGAGAAGCTTGGTCGTAGAGCCTTTGATTTGGTTGAAGGAATTGTTTCAGAAGCTAAATCTTACAATATTCCAATGACTTATAATTATGTTGGCGGTATGTTTGGTTTATTCTTTAGTTCGGAGGAAAAAGTGAGTAATTTCTCTCAGGCATCTAGTTGCAATATTGAGTTGTTTAAAAAATTCTTTAACGGTATGCTAAAAAAAGGTATCTATCTTGCACCTTCAGCATATGAGGCTGGCTTTCTATCAATAGCACATTCAGATGAAGACATTACTAAAACAATTGAGACAGCCTCTTCTGTCTTTTCTTCACTATGAGTCTAGTTTCAGTTGGTGCTGAATTATTATCAGCAAAGGAGCGACTTCAAAACTTCAAAAATAATGTGACCGTTTTTGGATCGGCTCGAATTCAAGAGTCTGATCCTATCTATGCAGATGCTTACCTACTAGGTAAAGAGTTATCAAAGGCTGGATATAATGTATTTACAGGTGGTGGCCCTGGAATTATGAGTGCTGCAAACAAGGGCGCTTATGAAGAAAAATCTAAGAGTATAGGTCTCAATATCGAGTTACCAAATGAGCAATCTAGTAATCCGTATTTAGATGAGAATATTACTTTTAACTATTTCTTTTCTAGAAAAGTTATGCTGGTCAAGTACTCAAGTGCCTGCATTTATTTTCCTGGTGGATACGGTACCGCTGATGAGTTAATGGAAGTTTTGACATTGATGCAAACCCGTAAAATGAATAAAGTTCCAATAATATTATACGATGCGGAATTCTGGAGTTCACTCCTATCCTGGATTGAGCATACTGTTGATAAATCTTATGTCAATCGGGAGCATTTTGAATTAATTAGAGTTGTTGACTCTATTGAGGAAATAATGACTATCGTGGAGTCAGAAGTATGTCTTTAGCAATGTTTGACCTTGATAATACCCTTATTGGGGGTGATAGTGATTATCTGTGGGGTGAGTTTTTATGTGAAGAAGGAATAATTGTAGACCCAGTATCTTTTCAAAAGATGAATGAAAATTTTTATCAGCAATATGAAATTGGCAAATTAGACATTTATGCCTGGGCAGAATTTAGTTTTAAGGTTTTAACTGAATACTCTCTGGATAAACTTTATGAGCTTCGTCAAAACTTTATTCAACAAAAGATTGAGCCTATTTTCCTTGAGAAAGCTCAGAGCTGTATTAATCAGCACAAAGAAAAGGGCGATACTGTTCTGGTGATTACTGCATCCAATACATTTATAACTGCACCAATAGCTGAAATGTATGGAATTGATCATTTGCTAGCAACAGAGCCGGAATTTAAATCTGGGCGTTTTACGGGCAAAGTTTCTAGAATCCCTTGTTTTCAATCTGGAAAAATTGACAACTTGATGCCTTGGCTGGATAAAAATGGCGAGAACTTGATTGGTTCCTATTTTTATTCAGATTCACATAATGATCTTCCACTTCTTGAGTTGGTGGATAATCCTGTTGCAATTAATAGTGATAAAGTCTTGACTTCTGTAGCTCTCGAGAATGGATGGCCTGTCCTTAATTGGAGATAGATTATTTCTTTTCGATATTAAAGATGATTTTGTTTCCTTCATCTTTTTGCGAGATTAGTTTGTGCCCAAGCTGATTACAAAAAGCTACAAAGTCTTTTTTTGAGCTTTGGTCTGTACAGATAATCTCGATCACCTCTTTTGATGCCATTAAAGCAAGTGCTTGCTTAGTTTTTAAAATCGGCATTGGACATACATAACCGCACATATCTAAGGTTTGATTTGCCATAATTGCACCTAAAATTCAAGTCACAACACTTCAGTATTAAAAGACTTTATTTAATAATATTTTTTTTGGCTAAGACTCCAGCAGCCATAGAAACTAGGAAGATGATGACAATGGGATCAAAAGTTGCCAGAGCTGCAATAGCTGGTCCTGGACACAAGCCAACAAGGCCCCAACCAACTCCAAAAAGAGCAGTGCCAATAAGTAATTTTTTATCGATATTTTGTTTTTCAGGCAATTCAATCTTTGCACCTAAAGCCGAGACTTCTTTATTCTTTAAAAGGAAGAAGAATGGTGCAAATGCTAATATAGCACCTCCCATAACAAATATAAGTGAGGCATCCCAGTTATGAGTGATGCTTAAAAAACCTAACACTTTTTCAGGATTCGTCATTCCAGATATGACTAGGCCGATGCCAAAGATTACACCTGAAATAAGGGAGATAATTTTGTCATTCATAAGTACACTCCAAGCTGTTGAAGGATAAATACTGTGATGATTCCTGTTGCAACAAACAAAGCAGTTGCAATCATTGAATTGACCGAGAGTCTACCAATGCCGCATATGCCATGGCCAGAAGTGCACCCGCCTCCGAGTCTTGTCCCAAAGCCAACCAGAAAACCACCTGGGATAATCAGAAGGTAGGAGTGCGTTATTTCAAATGTGATTGGCTCATTTGGCGAGATTATATAGTAGATAAACATTGGACCAATTACTAAGCCAATTAAAAATAAGATGTTTGAAAGTCTTTTTGAGGATTGTGTAACGGCGTTTTCAAAGATGCCACTTATACCAGCCAGTCTTCCAGTAGTATAAAAATATAAAACGACGGAAAGGCCAATAATGATGCCTCCGATCAGCGCACTAATAGGTGTAAAGTTGTGCATTCTTATATAATTTTTTTACAGTCTTATTATTTGAATTATTCTATGTGATTATATTAACACCATTTTGAGAGCCTAAGAGAAGAATGTCGGCGCCTCGATTTGCGAACAATCCATTAGTGACTACTCCAACAATATTATTGAGATCATTTTCAAGGGCTCTTGGATTATCGATATTTAGATTGTGTATATCAAGTATCAAATTCCCATTATCTGTCGTCAACTCTTCCCTTAGAATTGGATCGCCACCAATTGATTTAATAATTTGGCGCTTTACATAGTTGGCTGACATTGGGATCACTTCAACTGGTAAAGGAAACTTGCCTAAGGAGTCCACCAGTTTAGATTCGTCAGCTATGCAGACGAATTGTTTAGCTACTGCAGCTACAATTTTTTCACGAGTCAATGCGCCACCTCCGCCCTTAATAAGGTTGAGGTTGTGGTCTGACTCATCAGCACCATCAATATAAACTGAAATCTCATCAACATCATTTAGGTTGACTACACGAATGCCATTTCGTTTAAGCCTATTGGCTGTATCTATTGAGCTTGCAACAGCACCTTTGATAGAGTATTTAATATTTGCTAAATGATCAATAAAAAAATTTGCTGTTGAGCCTGTTCCTACGCCTATAATGGTCTCGGGAATAACATACCTAAGAGCAGCCTTAGCCACTTCACTTTTTAATTCATCTTGGGTCATTTTATCTCCCTATTTTTGTTCAAATGATTATACACGATGAAAAAAATAATCCTTGCAACCGGCAATCTAGGAAAGGTAAGAGAATTAAGCGCCATGCTAAAAGGACATTATAGTGTTGTCTCTCAAAAAGATTTGCAGGTTAAGGAAGTCCCTGAAACAGGTACTTCCTTCATTGAAAATGCGTTAATTAAAGCAAGAAATGCTTCATTGCAGACCAAACTTCCCGCCTTAGCTGATGACTCAGGTCTTGAGGTGGAAGTGCTTAATGGTGAGCCAGGTATTTACTCGGCCAGATATTCTAAGGAAGGCGCTTCAGATGAAGAAAATGTAAATAAACTTCTCTTGAACATGGAGTGCCATAATTATCGCAAAGCCCATTTTTGTTGCGCAATGGTCTATATAAATGATGCAGAAGATGCAAATCCTATTATTATTGAGAGACGATGGGAGGGTGAGATTCTTAGAGAGCCAATTGGAGCAAATGGTTTTGGCTATGATCCCATCTTTTATTTAAAGGACTATAGTTGCAGCTCTGCCCAGCTTGAACCTGAAGTTAAAAATAAAATATCACATCGAGGTCAAGCTTTAAATGATTTATTAAGTAAATTATTAAGCGTTGAATAATTTACTTACAATACCTCCACTCTCTTTATATATCCATTATCCGTGGTGTTTGAAAAAATGCCCCTATTGCGACTTTAACTCTCACGAAGGAGAAGTTAAAACTGGTTATATTAATGCTTTAATTGAAGATTTAGAAGGAGATTTAAAGTATGTTCAAAACAGAGCAATAGAATCAATTTTTATTGGTGGTGGAACGCCAAGTTTAATGAGTACTGAGGATGCCAATGATCTAATAGATGGACTGAAAGAAAGGTTGACGTTTTCAGATAATTTTGAGATTACGATGGAGGCTAATCCGGGTACATTTGAAGTGGAAAAGTTTGCTGAATTTCGAAATATTGGTATTAATCGTTTGTCTATCGGCGTTCAATCATTTGAAGATAGACAGCTTAAATTTCTAGGAAGAGTTCATAGCAGTAATGAGGCCATCAATGCTATTACAGAGGCGCAAAGGGTTGGCTTTAAAAATTTAAATATTGACCTCATGTATGGCCTGAATGGGCAGAGCATAGATATGTGTATTGAGGATTTAAACAAAGCTATTGAGCTAAACCCAAGTCACATTTCCTTTTATCAGTTAACTCTTGAACCAAATACATTGTTTTCTAAGTTTCCTCCAAGGCTTCCATCAGAGGAAGTTATCTGGGAGATGGGTGAAAAGGGCGCCAATCTTTTAAATAAAAAAGGTTTTAGGCAGTATGAAGTGTCTGCTTACAGTACTACCCCATCTATTCATAATCTAAATTACTGGACATTTGGTGACTACATTGGAATTGGCGCAGGTGCCCATGGAAAAATAACAGATATGAACACGCATCAAATATTTCGAACTTTAAAACTCAAGTCGCCAAATGAATATTTGTTATCTTTCAAAAAAAATAAAAAAACTTCAAGAAAAAAAATGGTTGATAGTTTATCGTTTGAGTTTATGCTGAATGGCTTAAGATTAATTGACGGCTTTGACTCTGGATTGTACGAATCTAGAACAGGGCTTTCGATTGAATCAGTACGCTCTCAAATTATAAAAGCTGAAAAGCTCAATTTATTAGATACAAGAGATAACTGGATTAAACCAACAAAGAGTGGATACAGCTTCCTCAATGAGCTCCAAGAAATATTTTTGTAAGTAAGGGTGAATTTATTGGTATTGACTTTAAAATACGCACTATCAGCATTCATTATTAAATCAAATGAGTAATAATTTTTGGTCATGCAGGCATACGTGGCGTAAAAGTGCCAATAATACAAAATGGTGTCTCATTGGTTGCGCAACGGGCGACTTTGGAACTATTGCGCTTCTTCAAGATAGTGGTTGGCCGGTTGTAAATATTTTTGCTTTGGCGATGCTGAACGGAATTATTACAAGTATTATTCTTGAGACTTTTATTTTGGTGCGACAATCTATTGAGCTTCAAGTTGCAATTAAGACCGCCCTTGGAATGAGCTTAATCTCGATGATTTCAATGGAACTTGCCATGAATTTGGTTGATTTTTTACTTACTGGAGGTGCTGTATTTACTCTTTGGGTGCTTCCAATTTCATTATTTTTTGGTTTTATAACGCCATGGCCCTATAACTACTGGCGATTAAAAAAATTAGGTAAAGCCTGTCATTAGGGCTTGTGGCTGTTAAAATACTCGCTAGTTTTTGAAAAGTTAAAATGATATGACCTCTCATAAAATTGCTGATGTTCTTACTGAATCTTTGCCCTATATTCAAAGGTTTAAAGGAAAGACAATAGTCATCAAATATGGTGGAAACGCTATGGTTGATGAGAACCTAAAATCAAGCTTTGCTAGAGATATAGTGCTCATGAAGTCTGTTGGAATGAATCCCATTGTTGTTCATGGTGGTGGCCCGCAGATTGGCAGCACTCTTAAAAGGCTAGGAAAAAATAGTGAGTTTGTTGATGGTATGCGCGTAACAGACAGTGAAACTATGGATGTGGTTGAAATGGTCCTTGGTGGATTGGTCAATAAAGAGATTGTTAATCTCATTCATCAGCATGGTGGAAATTCAATCGGCCTTACCGGTAAAGATGGAAGACTCATCACGGCAAAAAAACTTAAAACAGAAATTGAACCCACCTCTGAAATTATTGATTTAGGCCATGTTGGGCAAGTCGATCAGATTGATGTCTCAGTAATCAACTTGCTATTACAAGGTGATTTTATTCCAGTCATTGCGCCAATTGGAGTTGGAAAAGATGGATTCTCCTATAATATAAATGCTGACCTAGTGGCAGGTGCAATTGCTGAATCACTCAATGCCGAAAAATTAATTCTTCTCACTAATACAGTTGGCCTTTTGGATGGAAATGGTGAACTTATGACTGGAATGAGCTCTTCAACAGTCAAAGAGCTAATTAATGATGGGACAATTCATGGCGGCATGCTTCCTAAAATTAGTTGCGCCCTATCAGCAGTTGAAAATGGCGTTAAAACCAGCCATATTATTGATGGAAGAGTCTCTCACGCTGTTCTTTTAGAGGTCTTTACTGATTCAGGAGTTGGAACACTTATCACTACAAATGGTTAAACCACACAGAGACACAATTAGTGTTCATGATTGTCAAATATTGGCGCATTATCAATTTGAAGCTGATCAATATATTATTACTCTAGAGTCAAAAGAAATTGCTGATTCTACCCGCCCTGGCCAGTTTGTTCATTTATCAGTTTCTGGAATGCTTGCCATGAGAAGGCCAATCTCAGTCATGTCTGTTGATATAGAGAATGGAACATTTGATCTACTTTACAAGATTGTAGGTGAAGGCACCAAACAACTTGCAGAGAGAAAAATAGGTGATGTTCTATCAGTTATTGGACCCATTGGAAATGGCTTTGAGTTGACAGATCATAAAATTCCACTCTTGATTGGAGGTGGCGTTGGGATGCCCCCGATGATTGCGATAGCTCAAGAAATTAAAAATAGTGAATATTATAATCCTTATGTTATTTTGGGCTCTGAAGTACCCTTTCCTTTTGATACAAGCCCAAGTAGTTTGATTGGACTTCATTCATCCAAGTTTCATACCATGCCACTTTTAGAGGAATGGAGGGTGCCTTGTGGTTTAGCAAGCCTTCAAGATTATGAGGGTGTTTTCAAGGGCTATGTTACTGATCTTGCGAGGGAGTTTTTGGATAGCCTCTCAACAAATGATATTAAAGAAGTAGAGATCTTCACATGTGGTCCAAATGCTATGCTTGAGGCTGTTTCTAAGCTGGCTAATGAATATAACTTGCCTTGCCAAGCTTCTCTAGAGGAGTATATGGCCTGTGCAGTTGGCGGTTGTGCTGGATGTGTAGTTGAAGTCAAAACTGAGAATGGACCGGCTATGAAAAGGGTTTGTGTTGATGGCCCAGTTTTTGATGCGAAAACAGTTTTTAATGATTTCAGATAATCTAAAGCAAGTCAATTCTAGAATAGATTCTATTCAATCTAATCACGACGTGCAGCTTATTGCTGTTAGTAAAACAAGATCCGTTTCGGAGATTCAAGAGGCTTTTGATGCAGGCCAAACGCATTTTGGGGAAAACTACTTGCAAGAATCCCTAGACAAAATCAGCTATTTTAAAGGCACTGGATTGGTGTGGCATTTTATAGGTCCAATTCAATCAAATAAAACTGCTTCGATAGCAGAAAACTTTGATTGGGTGCATAGTGTAGATAGAGTTAAAATTGCTAAGAGGCTGAGTGATCAAAGAAATCCAAATTTAGGTAAATTAAATCTTCTTATCCAAGTGAATGTGGATAAAGAAGAAACAAAATCAGGTGTATTTATTGAACAAGTCGACGAGATTGTCTCAGAGATTATCTCACTTCCTCATATTTGTTTAAGGGGCTTTATGTGCATCCCTCAAGCTGAAAACTCAACCAATAGTTTTTCTGAAATGAAAAACTTAATATCCAAATACCCTTCACTTGGCTCGCTATCAATGGGCATGTCTTCTGACCTTGAAGTTGCAATAGAGAATGGGGCAAATCTTGTTAGAGTTGGGACTGATATTTTTGGACAAAGAAGCTATAATTAATCATACCAATTCATTTATTTATTAAAGGTATTCATATGCAAGTCAGATTGATGATAACGGGCGGGACGATTGATAAAGTTTACAATCAATCAAATGGTGAGCTGGAATTTGATAAGACTCATTTTCCTGAAATGATTAAAAGGGCTAGAATAGAAGTCAATATCATTCCTGAAGAGTTAACCTTGATTGATAGTTTAGATATGGTTGATTCAGACCGAAATTTAATCTTGGAAAGTTGTGAGAATTGCGCCGAGCAATTTATATTAATTACTCATGGTACAGATACTATGTGTGAGACTGCAAAACTTTTAGGTGAGCGAGAAATGGAGAAGACTATCGTCCTATTTGGCTCAATGGTTCCTTATGCAGTTAATAACTCCGATTCACTTTTTAATTTTGGCTGTGCGTTAGGCTCTCTGCAGCTATTAGGCCATGGTGTCTATGTTGCAATGAATGGAAGAGTCTTGCCTTGGAGCGATGTTGAAAAAAATAGAAGTTTAGGGATTTTTCAGAGTCTAAACTAAATTTTTTGTGCTTTACTCCAGGCTATCGAGTATATACTGAACTGTAACCTTTATTTCATTGTCAGTACAATCCATGCAGGTTCCTCTAGCTGGCATGCCACCCTTTCCAGAAATGGCTGACAGGGTGAGTTTTTCTAGTCCAAGATCTATTCTTTGCGCCCAGTCCTCTAAAGATGCGTACTTAGGTGCGCCCATAACTCCAGATGTATGGCAGCCAGCGCATTTACTGCTGTAAATCTCTTTTCCTGAGCGTTCAGCAGTTTCAACGCTTTCTGCTGATGCAACTTGAGTACTAGTGTCGACACGCACTTCACCAACTGGCTTGATTCTTTCCAAAACAGTATTTTCAACCATAGTTTCGCTATGAGATGAATCACTACTCGGAGCATTAAGTGCCTTAAAGCCTATAAAAAGCATGGCAAGCACCCAAACGATTAGCATTAGTTTTGTAGAACCTGAAGCACCTTGACTCATTGCATCTTTCCTTAGATTAGATTAAATTCCGCGATATTATACATTTGGTTATAATATCTTGCAGTTGAATGCAACAAAATATGTTAAAAAAAACTCTCCTAAGAAGCCTTAATATTCTAAAGATTAGCACTTGGGTGACAGCATTCATGGCGCTTGCTGTATTGGTAGTGGTTGCTTTTCTTATTATGTTTCCACAAACCATAAAGGGCCAAATTCAAAATCGTCTGTCTCAAGTTAGTGGTCTAGATGTCAGTATTGAAAAAATTTCTCTTGAGTTTCAGGAAAATGAACTGTTATTAGCAGTTAAAGAGCTTCAAATTAGCGCAGATGGTATGAAACCGATTGCTAAGGTTGATGTCTTAAGATGGAATGTTGATCTTATGGCTCTCTATAAAAGTATTGAGATACCTGGCCATATTGATGTCAATGAATTATTAATTGACACTTCAAACATCGATGAATACGTTGGAATAATGAATGCAGAATCAGTCTTATCCAATATTAGCGTATCTGGTTTGTTAGCGCTTCAATCTCTCTCTATCAATAGAACCCAACTCATTGGACAGCAGTCATTAGACCTTGCACCAATCGAGTTAAAGAGGAATAATCAGAAGATTAGCTTATCCATGCGGGATCAATCTATTTTTAGTAGTTCACAAGTCCCGAAGCTTGGCAATATTGTTAACATTAATACGAGTATTGATGTTGCAAAAGCAAGGGAAGAGCGTGTTGCTGTAATCCCTTTTTCCCTTCAAAATGAAGACTTTAATCTTTCAGCACAGGTCAAAATTTTTAATCAACAAGACCAAGTTTATCTTGAGTTTGAGAGTTATATTGATCAGTTAGAGGTCTCAAAAATTAGTCAGAATATCCCAGAATCACTCTCAGAGTCAGAGGGTGCTCGTTGGATAGGAGAAGTATTAACTGACGGACTTTTGACAGACATAATGTTGACAACGCGTTTTAACATGTCGGGAGAGATAGAAGCGCCAAACACTAAATTTTCTGCCAATCTGGTAAAAGCAACAATCAATGCAAACCCTAATTGGCCTTCTATCAAAGATATAAACGCAAAAGTGACTTTTTCAAATGACTATTTAAAAATTGTAGGAAATCATGCAAGCGTTGAGGGTATTGATTTAAGTTACTTGAGTATTACGACAAGAGCTTTTAATCAGCCAGATGCAAAATTATCACTTAATGCCAGGTTTAATTCCAACAGTACAAAAGTTGAACAGTTTATTAAAGAAACTTCAGTCTCAGATAAAATTAAAGCTTATCTTGATGAGTTTGAACTCAGTGGAAAACTTTGGGGAAATATTAATTTAGTTGTTCCACTTCAAAAAAATACTGATCAGAAGCCTCAGTTAACTTTTGACATGTTTGTATCTGAAAATTCCCTCAGTCTTTTTAATGGAGGATTAAATGTGAATGAATTTAATTCACAAATCACTTTTAAAGATGGATTGATTAGAACTAAGGGCAAAGGACTTATAGGTGGTGAGCTTTTTCAAATGTCATTAAATCCCACAGAGTGGATTGATGAAGAAAAATCAAGATTAACAGTTAAGCTGACTCATCTAAAGACTACGATTGATGCGTTCATTAGCAAACGCTCTTCAAATCAATGGAGCAGTATTTTTAAGTCGGCAGACTTATATGCTGATGTGAATTTATTGATTGATGATAGTGGAAAATATATCGTTAACCTGAGGAATCTTAATGTTTCCAATCTTGACAATATGAATAACTGGAAACTATCACCTAAAATTTTTCCTAGTCTGCACCTTTCTCTCAAAGATTCTAAGGTTAACAACAAAAAAGTCCCAAATTTTGAGGCTGACCTAATCAATCATGACTATGTGATGGAAATCAAAAACCTAGTCTTTGAAAATATAGGGCTCAGTGATGAAGATTTGATTTTTAATGGCAACTGGTTAAATGGAAAAACTGCACTCAGAGCTAAAGCATCGAGTGAAAATTTGTCTAGTTTTTTGAGTAAGTTTGGTCTGAATGAGCCAGTTATTGGCGGAAGTTTTAATGTTGACTTAAGGCTCTATTGCGAATGTGAACCATGGCAAGTCTCTCCGCAAAATATAACTGGTTATATGCAAGCAGATGTTGAAGAGGGTGTTTTTACCAATCAAGACCCAAATCTTTTTAAATTGATCTCTTTTATTAATTTAGAAACCATTGCAAATCGTTTCAGGTTGACCAGAAGTGAATTAAGAGAGGCAGGCTATGTATATGATCAAATAAATGCCAAGCTTTTATTTAATAAGGGAATTGCAAAAGTGGACTACTTTTTAGTAGAAAGTGAAGAGAGTGATATTGAGTTGACTGGAACAGTTGATTTAATTAAAAAAGACTATAATTTAGCAGCAAACGTTCAACCAGCTCTAGCTGATACGATACCTTTAGCCACTTATTTAGCTGGAGGAGGTCTCGCAGGGCTTAGCGTATGGGCTGCAGATAAAATGCTTTTTGGAGGCAAAGTTATGAGCGGATTGTTAGATAATGCTGTTGAAATAACTTTTATTATTTCTGGCCCATGGTCTGAGCCGATTATTGAAAAATTAGATGGAGTTAAAGTTTTATGATTAGTCAATTACTTAATGATCACAAAATTAATGAGTATGAAATATATGATCTACTGGGTTCTCTCTCTGGCACGGGATCAGATTACTCAGATTTATATTTTCAACACTCTGTTGCTGAATCTTGGGTTCTTGATGAGGGAATAGTTAAGGATGGCTCTTACAATATAAGCCATGGTGTAGGTGCAAGATGCGTATCAGGCGATAAAACTGGATTTTCTTATTCAGACGATCTAAATATGAAAGCTATTCAAGGAGCAGTTGACTTCGCAAAAGGCATATCTAGTAGCAAACCTCAATCATCACCTAAGATTTTTAAAAGTACCAATTATCCCTCTAAATATGCAGCAATCAGTCCCCTTGATAGTTTGACACCTGAGCAAAAAGTTGACCTATTGAGGCAAATCAATACTATGGCAAGAAAAGAACCTAAAGTTGTTCAGGTCAGTGCCTCACTATCTGGAGCATATACCGAAGTATTAATAGCCTCATCAGATGGCGTTTATGAAATTGACTGCAGGCCAATGGTTAGAGTCAGTGTATCAGTTATTGTTGAACACAACGGAAGGGTTGAGCAAGCTTCAAGTGGCGGTGGTGGGCGATATGATTACAGTTATTTTGCTGAAAATTCATTAGCGGAAGCCTATACCAAAGAAGCAATACGCCTAGCTCTAGTTGCGCTCGATTCTAAGGATGCGCCAGCAGGAAAGATGCCAGTTATTCTTGGCTCTGGATGGCCTGGTGTTTTATTACACGAGGCAATTGGACATGGTTTAGAAGGAGACTTTAATCGCAAGGGCAGCTCGGTTTTCAGTGGCAAAATTGGAGAAAAAGTAGCCAGTGAAAAATGTACTATTGTTGATAATGGAACCATTAAAAATAGACGAGGCAGCCTAACAATTGATGATGAGGGAACCCCTACTCAAGAGACAACCTTAATAGAGAAGGGATTACTAGAGGGCTATATGATGGACAAAATGAATGGTCGATTGATGAATGTGCCAAGTACAGGAAACGGTAGACGTGAATCATACGCTCACATTCCCATGCCGAGAATGACCAATACTTATATGCTCAATGGCGAGGATAAATTTGATGATATGGTGACATCAGTTGAGGATGGAATTTATGCGAAAAATTTTGATGGCGGCCAAGTTGATATTACTTCAGGAAAATTTGTTTTTTCAGCAAACGAGGCTTATTTGATCAAAAATGGAAAAATTACAACGCCTATCAAGGGAGCAACTCTTATTGGGGCAGGCGATGAGGTGCTCCATCAAATCTCTATGGTGGGTGATGATCTTCAATTGGACCCTGGCATTGGCGTGTGCGGAAAAGATGGGCAAAGCGTTCCAGTTGGAGTTGGGCAACCTAGCCTCAAAGTTGACATGTTAACTGTGGGCGGTACGCAGCTTTAATTTAAAATCTTATCCGGTTAATTTAACACTTTTTAACTGGCTGTTTTACGATTAATTTGATATAATATTTCGCTGTTTAGTTGAGGATAAACAATGCTCGAAAATTATTTACCAATTATCGTATTTATTTTCCTTGGAATTGCCTTTGGAGTAGGCCTTACACTCGTAGGATATCTTCTAGGTCCTAGTGAACCCAGCGAGGAAAAAAACTCACAGTTTGAGTGTGGATTTCCTGCTTTTGATGACTCACGCATGCACTTCAATATTCGATACTATCTTGTGGCTATTTTGTTTGTGCTTTTTGATCTTGAGGTAGCTTTTTTCATTCCCTGGGCAGTAGTTCAGGCTAAGTTAGGCTGGTTTGGTTTTGTTGCAATGTCTATATTTCTATTGCTTCTAGTAGTTGGCTTTATCTTTGAGTGGAAAAAAGGGGCCTTAGAGTGGGAATAATAAGGATTAAATATGGCTATTGAAGGATTAATGAAAGAAGGATTTGTTACTACTTCACTTGACAAAGTTATTAATTGGGCAAGGACTGGATCACTTTGGCCAATGACTTTTGGCCTTGCTTGTTGCGCTGTAGAGATGATGGAGGCAGGTTCTTCACGGTACGACTTGGATCGTTTCGGTATCGTTTTTAGGCCAACCCCTCGCCAGTCAGATTTGATGATTGTTGCTGGAACACTTACGAACAAAATGGCACCTGCATTAAGGAAGGTCTATGACCAAATGCCAGAACCTAAATACGTTTTATCGATGGGCTCTTGTGCCAATGGAGGCGGTTATTATCACTACTCTTATGCTGTAGTTAGAGGATGTGATCGAATTGTCCCTGTTGATGTTTATGTCCCTGGATGCCCTCCAACGGCAGAAGCGCTTTTATATGGAATTCTTCAATTACAAGACAAAATCCGAAGAACTAATACGATTGCTCGAACCTAAACTATGAAAGAATTAAAGCAAAAATTATCCAAAGCTTTTGGTAAAAAAAATGTGAGTGCAGCCTATGATGAACTTACTCTTGTCATTAATAGTGATGATGTTGTTGAAGTATGTCAGAAGCTCAAAGATGAATTTAAATTTGAAATTTTGATAGATCTTTGTGGGATTGATTACTTAACTTATGGAGAATCTGACTGGAATGGCAACGCAAGTTCATCAGGCTTTGGTAGGGCTCGCCAAGCACAAAAATCAACCAATCAAAAAGACCAGCGCTTTGGTGTTGTTTACCATCTTCTCTCAGTTTCAAGTAACCAAAGGTTGAGAGTAAAGGCACTTCTATCTGCTGACAATTTAATGATTCAGTCGGTGACTAAAATCTGGAATTGTGCGGATTGGTTCGAGAGAGAAGCTTTTGATTTATTCGGAATTTTATTTGAAAACCATAACGATCTCAGAAGAATTTTGACTGATTATGGTTTTGTGGGTCACCCTCTCAGAAAAGATTTCCCAATGATTGGTGAAGTTGAAATGAGATATGATGATCAACTGGGAAGAGTGGTTTATGAGCCTGTGAGTATCGAGCCAAATATTAATGTCCCAAGGGTAATAAGGAAGTAAGTATGTCAGAGATGAAAAATTACACGCTTAACTTTGGTCCACAGCACCCTGCTGCTCATGGAGTACTAAGACTTATTTTAGAGCTAGATGGCGAGGTTGTTGAAAGAGCGGATCCTCATATTGGACTCTTACATCGCGGCACTGAAAAATTAGCTGAATCCAAGCCATATAATCAATCCATTGGGTACATGGATCGCCTTGATTATGTATCGATGATGTGTAATGAACATGCCTATGTTATGAGTATTGAAAAGATGCTTGGGCTTAAAGTGCCAGAGCGTGCAGAATATATTCGAGTTATGTTCGATGAAATCACCCGAATAATGAACCATTTGATGTGGCTTGGAACCCACGCACTTGATGTTGGCGCGATGAGTGTATTTTTATATGCCTTTCGTGAGCGTGAAACTTTGATTGATTGCTATGAGGCTGTTAGTGGTTCTAGGATGCACGCGACCTATTACAGACCTGGTGGAGTCTACAGAGACTTGCCTGACACAATGCCACAATATCTTGACTCCAAGTTAAGATCTGAGGAAAAGCTCAAAGAGATCAATGCAAACCGCCAAGGTTCGCTCCTTGACTTTATTGAAGACTTTGCAAACAAATTTCCTGCAAGTATTAAGCAGTACTCAGATTTACTAACGGACAACAGAATCTGGAAACAAAGACTAGTCAATATAGCAGTAGTTTCTCCTGACAGAGCAATGCAGCTTGGCTTTACTGGCGCTATGTTGAGAGGCTCAGGAATTGAATGGGATATTCGCAAGAACGAGCCTTATTCGGTTTATGATAAATTAGATTTCGAAATTCCTATTGGCGTTACAGGTGATTGTTATGATAGATATCTAGTCAGAATGGAAGAGATGCGCCAATCGACTCATATTATTAATCAGTGTGTCGCTTGGCTCAAAAGTAACCCTGGTCCAGTGATGTCTGATGATCACAAAGTGACCCCGCCTAACAGAGAAGACATGAAGGATGATATGGAGTCACTAATTCATCACTTTAAGTTGTTTACTGAGGGCTATTGTTTGCCTGAAGGTGAGGCTTACACAGCAGTTGAAGCTCCAAAAGGTGAGTTTGGTGTCTACCTAGTTTCAGATGGAGCAAATAAGCCATACAGAGTTAAAATTAGAGCGCCAGGCTTTGCCCATCTTGCTGCAATGGATGAGATGTCTAAGGGTCATATGCTATCTGATGTTGTGACCATAATTGGCTCTCAAGATATTGTTTTTGGTGAGGTTGATAGATGATTTCTGAACAAGCAAAAAAAGAGATTGATCTTTGGGTTTCTAAATATCCAGAGGGTCGAGCTAGTTCTGCAGTAATGCAAGCATTAACGATTGTTCAAAAAGAGAATGATGGCAGCTTAAATGGAGATCTGATGCAGGCAGTTGCTGATTACTTGGACATGCCAGCAATTAGTGTTCAAGAAGTTGCTACATTTTATGAAAACTATAACCATAAGCCTGTTGGAAAACATGTAATTCGCTTCTGTCATAACATCTCTTGCATGCTAAATGGTTCAGATGAGCTGATTTCCTACTTAGAAGACAAGCTCGAAGTTAAAACGGGACAAATCAGCAAAGATGGTTTAGTTAGCGTCAAAAAAGTTGAATGTTTGGGCGCTTGTGTTGGCGGTCCAATGTGCCAGATTGATGACCAATACCATGAGCATTTAACAACTAATAAATTAGATAAAATTTTGGAAGATTTAAAATGAATGAAGTTTGTTTTAAGAATATAGATAAAGAGAATCCATCAAGTTTAGCTACTTATGAGGCTCACGGTGGTTACAAAGTTTGGCGCAAAATTCTCAATGGCGAGATGACACCAGATGAAATTATTACAGAATTAAAAACCTCAGGATTAAGAGGGCGAGGTGGTGCTGGCTTCCCAACAGGTTTGAAGTGGAGTTTCATGCCTCGAAACCAAGAAGGTCAGAAATATGTCGTATGTAATTCAGATGAGGGCGAACCAGGCACTTGCCATGATCGAGATATTCTTAGATACAATCCTCACTCTGTTATTGAAGGCATGGCAATAGCTGGATTCGTAATGAATGCATCCATGGGCTATAACTATATTCGTGGCGAATTTATGGAGCCTTATTATCGTTTTGAAGAAGCCTTGAAAGCTGCCTATGAAACAGGCTTACTTGGAAAGAATCTTAAGGGCAGTTCTGTGTCCTTTGATTTATATACGCACCTAGGTGCTGGAGCATATATTTGTGGAGAAGAGACAGCTTTACTTGAATCTCTTGAAGGTAAAAAAGGCCAGCCAAGATTTAAGCCTCCTTTCCCAGCCAACGTTGGACTGTATGGTAAGCCAACCACAATTAACAATACTGAAACTTTTGCTTCAGTTCCTGAAATTCTCTCAAAAGGTGGGCAGTGGTTTGCTGACTTAGGTGTGGAAAATTCAGGAGGAACGAAATGTTTTTCAGTGACTGGGAATATTAAAAAGCCAGCTAACTTTGAAGTGCCCATGGGTACACCGTTTTCTAAATTACTTGAATTGGCCGGTGGATTAAAAGAAGGTAGAAAGCTTAAGGCGGTCATTCCAGGCGGCTCATCAACACCAATTTTAACAGCAGATACGGCTATGCAAATGACCATGGACTACGATAGCATAGCAAATGCTGGATCAATGTTAGGCGCAGGTTCAGTCATCGTCATGGATGACACAACATGTATGGTTAAAACTTTGACACGTTTAGCACACTTCTATTATGACGAGTCATGTGGCCAGTGTACGCCGTGCCGAGAAGGAACGGGTTGGCTTTATAGAATGCTACAAAGAATTCTTGATGGAAATGGAAAAAAAGAAGACCTTGATTTACTTTTGTCTGTTGGAGAAAAAATTATGGGAAACACAATCTGTGCTCTTGGAGACGCAGCTGCTACTCCTGTTGAAAGTTTCATTAAACACTTTAGAGAAGAATTTGAATACTATATCGAGCACGGTAAAAGCATGGTAGAAACAAAACCTAATTTAATTGAGGAAGAGGCAAGTGTCTGAGATTGAAATTGAAATTGATGGCCATCTAGTCAGCGCTAATCAAGGCGACTCCATTATTACTATTGCTGATAGAGAAGGAATAGAAGTTCCCCGTTTTTGCTATCACAAAAAGCTATCAGTTGCTGCAAATTGCAGGATGTGCCTTGTTGACGTTGAGGGAATGCCTAAGGCCCAACCAGCTTGTTCAACACCTGCTGCGAGTGGCATGAAAATTCATACAAAAAATGATAAAGCCAAATTTGCTCAAAAAGCAGTTATGGAGTTTTTGTTGATTAATCACCCATTGGATTGTCCAATCTGTGATCAAGGTGGAGAATGTGAGCTGCAAGATGTTGCAATGGAGTATGGCTCGGATGTTTCAAAATTTAATGAAGGCAAAAGAATCGTTCCTGATAAAGGCATTGGCGCACTCATTCAAACTGACATGACAAGATGTATTCACTGTACTCGCTGTGTAAGATTTGGTGCTGAAGTTGCTGGTATTGTTGAGATGGGAGGAACTGGAAGAGGCGAAGGTGTGAAAATTGAACCTTTTTTAACAGAAGGGATCCAGTCTGAGCTTTCGGGAAATATGATTGATGTTTGTCCAGTTGGTGCTCTCACTTCAAAGCCTTTCAGGTATGAAGCAAGAACTTGGCAAATGAACGCAGTCCAGAGTGTTGCTCGACATGATTTGGTTGGTTCTAATATCTTTACTCAATCTTACAGAGGCAAAGTGAAGAGAGTAGTTGCTAGAGATAATGACTCGGTAAATGAAACATGGATTTCTGATAGAGATCGCTTCTCATATGAGGGTTTAAATCATGAGAGTCGCTCACTCAAGCCTAAAGTCAAAACAAATGGTGAATGGCTCGAAGTCGACTGGCAGGAAGCACTTGCGTTTGCAATTGAAGGGATTAAAAACAATGCAACGAGACCAGAGCAGTTAGGTGTCTTGGCCTCAAAAAATGCTTCACTCGAAGAATACTATTTGATGCAAAAATTAGCTCGCGGCTTTGGAACAGAAAACATTGATTTTCGATTAGACCACGCTAATTTGAGTGAAGCAAGTTCAATGGATTCAAGCATTACTCTATCTGAAATTGAGTCAGTAGATCATGCATTAATTTTGAGTTCATACACACGTCTAGAGCAGCCCATGATTAGCCATCGTATTAGGAAGGCAGTTATCAATGGTGCAACAGTCAACACAATTAATAGCAAGAAATTTGATTTTAACTTTAAGACAAAAATAGACCTTTTGGCTTCTCCGCAAACATTATTGCCAGCTCTTCAGTCTATTCTTAAATCTCTATATCTAAAGACAAAGGCTGATTTACCTGAACAACTATCAAAGGTTAACTTCAGTGATGAGCATGATAAGTTTGCCGATGATTTAATTGCTTCTGAAAATGGAGTAATTGTTTTAGGAGAACATCTAAACAGTAATTCTAGTTCCTCAGTAATTATTAGTACTGTTTCTCAAATTGCACGAATCTCGAATTCAAAAATCGCTAATTTAACGCTTTCAGGTAATGCTCATTCTGCTGAAAAAGTTGGCTTTATTCCAACTAATCAGGGAATGAATGCCGGCTCTATGCTCACTGAAAGTTCCAAGGCATTCTTATTAATGGATGTAGACAGTGAGTATGACTTTTATAATCCAAAGCTAGCAATGGATTTATTTAACAAGGATGATGTCTTTGTTGTTTCACTAACGAGTTTTGAGAATCAATCAACGCTTTTAAGTGCTGATGTTATTCTCCCTATGGCTTCTTTTTATGAAACATCTGGAACTCATATCAACTTTGATGGAATAGCTCAGTCATTTAGTGCCTCCGTTAAAAGTCCTGGAGACTCTAAGCCTGGATGGAAAATTATCAAAGTAATGGCAGATTTGCTTAAGCTAGAAGGCTTCAACTTTGTAGATTCATCACAGGTAGCAGAAAAAGCACTATTATCCTCAAAGGCGCAGACCAATATTAGTGGGGTCAGTGCAGAGACTTTTGAAGACTCAGATATTACTACGCTATGGCAGTATGCTCCTTACGCAATTGATAATGTGACTCGAAGAGCAAAAGCTCTTCAGGACTCAAACATAGGAAAGATTAATAGTGCATATATTGCAAAGTCAACAGCAAAGAAATTAAGTCTTAGTGAAGATGATCTTTACCTAGGTGTGCCAGTCTCAATCTCAGATGATGTCGCAGAAGATTGTGTTTTTGTTCACACTAGTCAGGCCAGAAGGGTTTAGGAGGAATCGGTTATGTGGCAATCATTCGTCGAGCTTATTCACCAATTAATACCTTGGTTTAACGGTAGCTTAGCAGATGTATTAATTATTGTAATTAAAGGTTTAGCATTGATCTTTCCTTTAATTATTGCGATGGCATATATGACCTATGCAGAAAGAAAAGTGATTGGTTTTATGCAGCTAAGAATTGGGCCTAATCGTGTTGGCCCATTTGGCCTTCTGCAGCCATTTGCAGATGTCTTTAAGATGTTATTTAAAGAAATTATTTTTCCCTCAAAGTCAAACATTTACCTATTTTTATTGGCACCTATTTTAGCCTTTGTGCCTGCAGTCGCAGTTTGGGCAGTTGTCCCTTTTGGTGAGAATTTTTATATTGCCAACCTTGATGTAAGTCTGCTTTATGTGATGGCAATTGGATCAGTGGGTGTATACGGTATTGTTCTCGCAGGCTGGGCATCTAATTCAAAATATCCTCTTTTAGGAGCATTAAGAAGTACAGCGCTTCTTATCTCTTATGAGCTTGTTATAGGTTTTGTTTTAGTAACGGTAGTCATGGTTGCGAGTTCAGTCAACCTGAATACTGTGGTTGAAAGTCAATCTGGCGGTATATTGAATTGGTATTGGATTCCATTATTTCCAATGATGATCGTATTTTGGATTGGCGCATTAGTTGAGACCAATAGAGCACCTTTTGATGTTGTAGAAGGTGAGTCCGAAATTGTTGGAGGAACTCATGTAGAGTATTCTGGAATGCCTTTTGCATTATTTTTTATGGCTGAATACTTCAACATGATCTTCATGGCCATGCTTGCGGTTTTGTTATTCTTTGGCGGTTGGCATTCACCATTTGATGGTATTCCTTATCTTGAGAGTTGGTTTGCATTTGTTCCTGATTTAATTTGGCTGTTGACTAAGATGAGTTTCTTTTTATTCTTGTATTTTTGGATACGTGCTTCATTCCCTAGGTTTAGGTATGACCAAATTATGCGATTATGTTGGAAGGTTTTCCTACCCTTGACAATTATTTGGATATTTGTCGTGGCATTGATGACTCAATTAAATATTGGACCTTGGTTTTAAGGAGAATGAGAAATGATAAATAAAGTTAAAAAATTAGTGAATGACTTTAGCCTTGGTGAGCTACGAACTGGCCTAAAGGTAACAAGTAAAGAGCTTGTTAATAAAAAAATCACTGTCCAATTCCCTGAGGAGCGAACACCTATTTCTCCTAGATTTAGGGGCCTTCATGCCTTGCGTCGCTATCCAAATGGGGAAGAAAGATGCATAGCATGCAAACTTTGTGAAGCAGTTTGCCCAGCAAATGCAATCACCATTGACTCAGAAATGAGAGAAGATGGAACGAGAAGAACAACCCAATATGATATTGATTTATTTAAGTGTATTTTTTGTGGTTTTTGTGAGGAAGCCTGCCCAGTTGATGCGATTGTTGAGACGCATATCTTTGATTATGCATTCGAGTCAAGAGAGGGAAGTATTATTGATAAAAAAAGCCTATTAGCTATTGGCGATGAAAATGAAGAGGCCATTAATAAGGCTAGATTAGAAGACTCCAAATATAGGTAAGGGCGGTTATGGAATTTACATCAATCTTATTTTATGTGTTCTCGTTCTTCTTTGTCGTGAGCTCATTTGTGATGATTACCTCTAGAAATACTGCAAAAGCAGCACTCTGGCTCATCCTGACTTTTTTCAGTGCAGCAAGTCTCTGGCTACTTCTTGAAGCTGAGTTTTTGGCTATTACACTCATATTGATTTATGTGGGTGCTGTTATGGTGCTCTTTATGTTTGTAATCAAGATGCTAGACACTGATCAATCAACACTTAGAGCTCAGTTTACGCGTTATCTTCCGCTGGGTATTTTTGTATCCATTGTAGTCATTGTTCAAATGGCCCTAGTTTTGAACGCTGGTCCTTTCGATCTTGAGGTGGTTGGAGTGCCAGAAAAACATGGTTCATCTTATAGCAATATTACTGCTATTGCTGAGCAGCTTTATACAATCTATGTCTATCCATTTGAACTTGCAGCGATACTACTATTGATTGCAATTATTGCAGCAATAACTCTTGTTCACAGGAATCAGATTAATAGTAAGAAACAAATTATTTCTGAGCAAATCAACGTTCAAGCAAAAGATAGAATGAGGTTTGCAACTATCAATAAAGATAAAGTTAAGGAGTCAAAATGATAGCACTTTCTGACTACTTGATTCTCAGCTCAATTGTTTTCTGTATTGGGCTTGCTGGAATATTTATCAACAGAACAAACATCATCATGATATTGATGTGTGTTGAGTTAATTTTGGCGGCAGTTAATACAAACTTTATTGCCTTTTCTTTTTATGGCTCAGATCTATCTGGGCAAATATTTGTATTCTTTATTTTGACAGTGGCTGCAGCAGAGGTTGCTATTGGTCTTGCGATTTTGACATTGATGTATAGAAATCGTGGCTCGATTGATATTGACGTCACTAATACTTTGAAGGGGTAGTGATGCTTGATATATATTTGACCATTGTTCTAGCACCTTTGATGGGCTCTGTGATTGTTGGGCTTGCAGGAAATAGACTAGGAAGAAAGATTTCACATTCAATCACCATACTAGGCGTTGCTATTTCGACAGTTTTGTCACTCTATGTCTTTAATCACCATGTTTTAAATAACGCAGATATTTTTAATCAGAACATCTACACCTGGATGCAAATTGGAGGCCTCAATATTAGTGTAGGGTTTCTAGTCGACAACTTAACCGCGGTGATGCTGGTCGTTGTTTCATTTGTTTCTCTAATGGTCCATATATACACCATTGGCTACATGCATGATGACAAGGGATACACTAAATTTTTTAGTTATATATCTCTTTTTACTTTTGCAATGTTTACCCTTGTAATCTCAAATAACTTCATGCAACTGTTCTTTGGATGGGAGGCTGTTGGATTAGTTTCTTATCTTTTGATTGGATTTTGGCATCACAAAGAATCAGCGATTGAGGCAAATCTGAAAGCTTTCCTTGTGAACCGAGTTGGAGACTTTGGTTTCCTTTTAGGAATTGCCTTTGTTCTTATGTTTTTTGGAACGCTTGACTATGCCGAAACATTTAGTCAAAAAGAGCTCATTGTAGGGCAAACATTATTTGGTGATTTTTCTGCTATAACGGTTGTATGTCTTCTACTCTTTATTGGAGCAATGGGTAAGTCAGCTCAGGTCCCACTCCACGTTTGGCTGCCAGGATCAATGGAAGGTCCAACGCCAATCTCAGCATTGATTCATGCTGCAACGATGGTTACTGCAGGCATATTCATGGTGTCTCGCATGTCACCACTATTTGAATTGAGTGATGTTGCATTGACAGTTGTTATGATAATTGGTGCAATCACTGCATTATTTATGGGATTGCTTGGCATTGTTCAAAATGATATTAAAAAAGTGGTTGCTTATTCAACCCTCTCCCAGCTTGGCTATATGACTGTCGCACTTGGAGTCAGTGCCTACTCTGTTGCGATATTTCACCTGATGACGCATGCCTTTTTTAAAGCGTTACTTTTTTTGGCGGCTGGCTCTGTCATTGTTGCTCTTCATCACGAACAAGACATTAGAAAAATGGGCGGCCTTAGAAAGAAAATGCCTATTACATATATTACCTCACTCCTAGGTACATTGGCTTTAATCGGATTCCCTGGATTTGCAGGCTTCTATTCAAAAGATATGATTATTGAAGCGGTGCATTATTCTGACTTACCTTTTGCAGGTTGGGCCTACTTTGCAGTTGTTTTGGGTGTATTTATAACTGCTTTTTATAGTTTAAGATTACTTTTCTTAGTGTTTCATGGAAAGTCAAGAGTTGATAGTCATACCGAAGAGCATCTTCATGAGACTGCTCCATCAATAACTGTACCACTAGTTCTCCTTGCTATTCCTTCAGTAGTAATTGGTTACTTTACTATTGAGCCAATGTTATTTGGCGGCTGGTTAGAAAATGCGATTACTATTGATTCATCACACCATGCTTTAGAGAAACTCAAAAGTCACTTCCACTCTGCATTCGCACTAATAACGCATTCCGTAGTGACTCTTCCATTCTGGATGATGATTGGTGGCGGAATAACAGCATGGGTGTTCTGTCTATATCGGACTGATTGGGCAGAGATTATTCAATCGAAATTCAAGAGAATCAACTACGTACTTAACTCTCTTTATGGGTTTGATAGGTTCAATGAAATTGTCTTTGTAAAAGGGGCGCTAAAGATTGGAAATATACTTTGGAAGATTTCAGATATGGCTCTTATTGATAAGCTACTTGTCAATGGTAGTGCTAAATTTACACGTTATTTGGGAGCCTTTATAAAGCCTGTTCAGACTGGCTATGTATACCACTATGCATTCTTTATGATAGTAAGTTTGATGCTTGTTTTGGGTTGGGTGTTAATCGCTTCAGATTATTCATTTTTAAGTTAAGGTAGAAGTATGGATTCATTGCTAAGTATTTTAATTTGGTTGCCTATTTTCGGGGCTGGCGCAGTTCTGTTGATTGGAAACAATAGAAGCCAAATTGCAAAATGGGCCAGTGTAGGTACTTCAATACTCGTCTTTCTTTTATCCATCAATTTATTTTTAGACTTTGATACAACTACATCTTCAATGCAGTTTGTTGAAAAGACGAGCTGGATATCTCAATTTAATATTTTTTATCATCTTGGGATAGATGGAATTTCAATGCCCTTGATCATTTTGACTACTTTTTCTACAATAATAGTCATCATTGCTGGATGGGAGGTTATTAAATATAGGCCGGCTGATTATATGGCTGCATTTTTAATGATGGAAGGAATCATTATTGGTGTTTTTTCAGCAATGGACTCAATGCTTTATTATGTTTTTTGGGAAGCTTCATTAATCCCAATGCTTTTAATAATTGGTATTTGGGGCGGGAAAAACCGTGTCTACGCATCAATTAAGTTCTTTTTGTACACATTTCTGGGCTCAGTCTTTATGCTTGTTTCACTGATTTATATGTACAACCTTAGTGGATCATTTGCCATTTCTGATATGCATTCCCTGCCATTGACATTGAGCCAACAGAGCTGGATTTTCTGGGCATTTTTCCTTGCATTTGCGGTAAAAGTGCCGATGTTTCCAGTACACACATGGCTTCCTGATGCACATGTACAGGCGCCGACAGGTGGCTCGGTGATTCTGGCTGCCATCATGTTGAAGATGGGTGGATATGGATTTTTTAGATTTTCACTACCTATAACGCCAGATGCGTCATCATATTTTGCTTTTGTTGTTATTGTGCTTTCATTGATTGCAATTGTCTACATTGGTTTTGTTGCTCTAGTTCAAAAAGATATGAAGAAATTGATTGCCTACTCTTCAATCTCGCATATGGGATTTGTTACTTTGGGCGTGTTTGCTTTATTTTCAATTATGAAGATGGACTCAAATGGAGAACTATTATCGATTGCAGGGGCAGGTATAGAGAGTGCCTACCTGGGTCTAGAAGGAGCAATGATTCAAATGGTTTCTCATGGCTTCATATCTGCAGCTATGTTCTTGGTGGTCGGCGTACTCTATGAACGTCTTCATTCTAGAGAAATTTCAACTTATGGCGGTGTTGTAAATTCAATGCCGAAATTTACAGGGTTTGCTGTTTTGTTTGCAATGGCAAATGCTGGACTCCCGGGTACCTCAGGTTTTGTTGGAGAGTTTATGGTGATCCTTGGCGCGCTTCAAGCAAACTTTTGGTATGCATTTTTGGCTGCTATGACTTTAATTGTGGGTGCAGCTTACACACTATGGATGGTTAAACGAGTGTTTTGGGGTCCAATTGTCAATCCAGATGTCAAAACGCTAAGTGATATTAATTCTAGAGAATTTGGTATTCTTGCAATTCTAGCAGTGGCAGTATTATGGATGGGCGTTTATCCTCAGCCAGTCATTGAAGTCATGCACGTGAGTATCGCGAACCTCCTTGAGCAGGCACTTACAACTAAAATACCAGTTATATTATGATGAATTTTAACTTTAATGTTTCAGAACTAATCTTTGCTTTGCCAGAGATTTTTCTGCTTAGCGCAATTTCTTTTATCTTATTGTTTGATTTGTTTGTTAGTGAGCAATACAAGAAATATACTTATCACTTGTCTCAATTAGCTCTCATAGTTACAGGTGTTCTTGCATTTAGTTTAATTGGAGAGAGTGCAACTATTTTCTCTGGAACATTCGTATTGGACAATTTAGGCTCAACGTTTAAAGTCTTTATACTTGGATTTTCAGTTATTGCTCTTGTGTACTCTCGTCAATATCTTAGAGTTCATGAGCTATTAAGGAATGAATATTATATTCTTGCGCTAATGTCCATCCTTGGAATGATGGTCATGATATCTGGACATAGTCTCCTTACTTTGTATTTGGGACTGGAAATAATGTCGCTTTCACTTTATGCGCTCATTGCAACGGCAAGGGATAGAGCTTTTGCGATTGAAGCTGCATTAAAGTATTTTGTTTTAGGTGCTATTGCCTCAGGTCTGCTGTTGTATGGAATGTCAATGGTCTATGGCATAACTGGCGGCTTAGATATTGCTCAGATATCAAATTTTGCAAGCTCATCCACATTAGATTCTCAAGAGACATTGATTCTTAATTTTGGTCTTGTATTTCTTGTAATTGGCGTTGCTTTCAAACTTGGAGCAGTTCCTTTCCATATGTGGGTTCCAGATGTATATCAAGGTTCACCTACTTCAGTCACAATGTTTTTATCAACGGCGCCAAAGATTGCAGCGGTTGCTTTATTAGTTCGACTGCTGATTGATGGTTTGGGTGATTTTCAGCATTATTGGGCTGATTTATTCATGGTACTAGCTGTACTTTCCATTGCTGTTGGCTCGCTAGTTGCGTTGACTCAAGTTAATATCAAAAGAATGCTTGCTTATTCAACTATATCCCATGTAGGGTTTGTGCTTCTTGGTTTTATGACAGGTGTTGTAGAGGGCTATGGTTCAGCTGTTTTTTATGTGTTGGTCTACATTTTAATGAGTCTGGCTGCTTTCGGCTCAATCATAGCTCTGAATCGAAATGGCTTTGAAGCAGACCAAATTTCAGACTTTAGAGGCTTAAGTAAGCACTCTCCATGGTTTGCTCTAATTATGCTTGTTGTGATGCTATCAATGGCAGGAGTCCCTCCTTTTATTGGGTTTTATTCTAAGCTCTTTATCATTCAACAAGTGGTATCTGAGGGTTACGTAATTCTGGCTGTCGTTGCAGTTATTTTTGCAGTCATCAGTGCTTATTATTATTTACAAGTAATTAAAACAATGTATTTTGATGAGTCAGATAAAGAAATAGTTGTCTCTGCACCAATTGATCTGAAGGCTGTTTTATCCTTGAATGGTGTCCTGATTTTAATCATTGGCTTAATGCCAAGTTTTTGGATGAGTCTATCTGTTTCACTATTCTAACTGACTCAAGCTTTTATTAGATTTTCTGTAGAATGACTTTATGATTATTGCACATCGTGGAGTATCCTTTAATCTTCCTGAGAATTCTTTACCTGCTTTTGAAAACTCTTGGTCTTTGGGAGTGGATGGCATAGAGGGGGATTTTCACCTCACGAAGGATGGAGTAATTGTATGCATTCATGACGAAGATACTAAGAGAGTTTGTAATATCACTAAAGTTGTAAGTCATTCAACTATCGAAGATTTAAAGCAATTAGATCTCCAGTACAAAGGCAATGAAAACCTTAATTTAAAAATCCCAACATTGGATGAAGTGCTTCAGACTATTCCAAATGGAAAGCAAATATATATTGAGATTAAATGTGGTGTTGAAATAATATCACCATTACTTAATCAACTGTCTGAATCTAATCTAAATATACATAATGTGGTGATTATTTCATTTGATACCCAGGTAATTAAAGTACTCAGGGATTCACAACCTCAATACAAATCTCTTTTGCTTTATTCGTGCGAAGATAATAGAGATACAGATGAATTGATTGCTGATGCTATGAAAATCAATGCAAATGGCATCTCTACTGACAACGAAACATCACAATTGATGGTGGAAAAAATTATAAGTTCTGGTCTTGAGTATCACTCATGGACGATAGATGATCCTGAGGTGGCTAGACAATTAATTCAGTGGGGGGCAAGCTCAATAACCACCAATGATCCTGAGACTTTAATCAAACAGATCTAGATAGAGAGGAAAATATTCCTTGACTGGCGATCTTCAAGCGACTTAAAATGCAGAATCTTGTTCTTATGAGAGTTTCAATTTACCATGGCCGATAATTTTTTGTCAAGCGTTATAACTGCAATACTAGCAGCCTTTTTCTTTTCGCTTGCTGCAACAGTGGTGCCTTACTTTTATAATGTTGGAGGAACCGTCTTTCTTCTTCTTTCGGTTCGTTATGTAAGTACATTCATATTTGCAAGCGTATTAAATAAATCGCCTAAAAAAACTAAAACTAAGTCGACTCACACCCGGCTCATTCTGATTAGTCTTTTTCAAGCGCTCTTTGTATCTTCATATATGTATTCAATAAAACTTATCCCTTTGAGTCTTGCAGTTGTAGTAATTTACACTTTTCCAATTATTACTTTTTTTGTTAATTCTTTAATCAAAAGTCGATCCATTGATTTTTTATCAGTATCAGCACTCTTAGTTTCCTTATTTGGTATTTGGGTTTTGGTTCAGGGTGACTCGAGTGATTGGAATTTATGGGGCATATTTTGGGGTTTGGTTTCATCTTGTGCTCAAGTCACAGTTAATATTCTATCAAGGCATGATAGCGTTGAGTCGGGTTGGGGCCTCGTAAAATATATAACAGTCTTGCCCGCACTGATATTTGTATCCATCTATTTTGCTGTTACTTCAGATCCAATTTCTTTAGTATCCTCAGAGATGTTAATGTGGAGTATTCTTTCAGCCATAGGTATGAGCGGAGGGTTTTATTTTTTCTTTAAATCGATTTCTATAATTGGCCCAGTGAGAACTTCCAATGTAATGTATTTAGAGCCTGTATTCACAATTCTTCTGGGGGTGATGCTTTTGCAAGACCAGTTGGGTATTAGCCAGTGGGTAGGAATGTCTATTATTTTTATTGCTACAATTTCACTAGAACTTTGGGGTAAAAAATATAATTAAAATTCTCCATTATGAAAATAGTCATAGCTCCTGATTCTTTTAAAGAAACGCTCTCAGCATTTGAGGTTGCCAGTACTATTGAGTCAAGCTTTCAAAATGTTTTTCCAGAGGCTGAAATCATTAAGATCCCAATCGCCGATGGTGGCGAAGGCACAGTCGACGCAATGGTATCAGCAACGAATGGAAGTTTAATGTTTTCAGAGGTTGAAGGACCAATGGGCGAGATCACAAGAGCTAAGTGGGGCATGCTTGGAAACTCAAAAACAGCTGTGATCGAGATTGCAGAAGCATGTGGCTTACATTTAGTCTCTGCAGACAAAAGGAACCCAATGGCTGCATCCAGCTTTGGAGTTGGACAACTTCTAATCGCTGCGCTAGATAAAGGAGCAGAAAAAATCATTATTGGCCTTGGAGGAAGCGCTACGAATGATGGAGGGTTTGGGTTTTTAAGGGCAATAGGAGTTCAGTTTTTGGACTCTAGGGGTAATGAATTGAAAGGTCATTTTGAAACTATAAGTTTACTATCTGATATTGACTTAAGTCATATCGATATTCGGATAAAACAGACATCTATCGAGATTGCCTGTGATGTAGATAATCCACTTCTCGGGGATCAAGGCGCTTCTGCAGTTTTTGCAGCCCAAAAGGGAGCGAGCAATAAAATGATTGAAGAGCTAGAGTCAATCATGGCTCACTATTATGAGATCATCTCAAGTAAGTTTAACTGTCAGTTGCTTGACCAGCCAGGGTTTGGCGCTGCCGGTGGATTAGGCTTCGGTATTAAAGCCTTCTTAAATTCAGAGCTTAAGAGTGGAATTAACATTGTCCTTGAGGCACTAAACTTTAATCAATGTTTAATGGATGCAGATCTAGTCATTACTGGAGAGGGAAGGATTGATAGTCAAAGTGTAAGAGGTAAGGCTCCAATAGGCGTTATTAATTATGCAAATCAATTGAACTGCAGAGTTTTTGTCATTGCAGGTTCAGTTGATGATCCAAAAGCTTTTAACAAAAAGTTCAATGTAACTAATTCTTACGGCATTGTTAATGAAAAGTTTTCAATTGAAAAGGCTTTTGAGGACCCGTATGGGTGTCTTAAAAATGTCTCTCAAAAAGCTGCAGAGGATTTTAGAGCCTTAGTAACCTAATTTAGGGTTAACTAGATTATTGAGGCTCTCATTCGCAATGTATCTTCGCATATTTATCATCACCAAATCGAGTGTAAGCGGAATATAGGTATCACCATCATCAGCAGAAATATGAGGCATAACCATAAGGTTGGGCGCAGTCCATAGCTTAGAATCTGATGGCAGTGGTTCAGGGTCAAACACGTCAATGATTGCCGCCTTAACGTGGCCTGAGTTTAAGTTGTCAACAAGGGCATCATAGTCCATTGTTGCAGCTCTCCCAACATTAATGATTCCTACGCCAGGCTTCATTAATGACTGACGTCTTTTATCAAGAAGGTTAAAAGTTTCCTTTGTGTTTGGGGTTGACATAAATATATAGTCAGCAAGAGGCAGCACTTCATCGAGCACATCTTGAGTTACCATTTGGTCAACATCATTAAGATCTTTTCCATGGCGACTAACACCAATAATATTCATACCAAGAAGCTTACATTTTTGAGCAACAGCATGACCAATATTTCCAACACCAATAATGAGCAATGTCTTGCCCATAATGGGGGAAGAGTAGAGAGACTCCCAGTGGTTACTCTGTTGGTTTCTGATTATTTCAGGAATATGGGTGTGTAGCATCAAGACACTCATGAGTCCAAATTCTCCGGCTTTGGCGGAATGAACTCCTCTATTATTAACAACAGAGACATTTTCAGGCACCCAGTCCATCGGGCATAGATGCTCAACACCTGCCCCAATGATATGTATCCACTTTAAATTAGGAGCAATTTCAGATAGATTTTCAGTCGGAAAGTCCCAGCAAACTAAAACCTCTGCAGTTTTCATGGATTCATAAAAGTTATCGAGATCCCAATCGAAAAAAGGATCAATCTTATCTTTTAAGTCTGGGTAACCTTCAACTGTCTTATTAAATCTTTCTTCGGTGATTGCAAATACACTCTCTCCTTCAATCGTTGGGGGGAATGAATCAGGATTGGCATGATTACTCTTAAAATGAACTCTTATTTTTTTATCACTCTTCATGACTTTTTTTTGCATTAATCTAAGGATTCTCTCTTGACTGAATTTCTTTTAATTTTTTTGTGACGATTTCAACTCTCTCTTTTTCAGATTTTCCATCTACTTCAAACTGAATTTTAATGAATTCATTAGCAAGTTTGCTGAAGAAGTCATTCTCATCTTGACCATTGCTTGGAATATTAAGTACAGAGTCCCCTCCATAAGTTGGTATAGGTGAGTCTTTTAATTCGGTTACTTTGAATGGCTCTTTGCCTACATCAACACTTCTGATTTGTTCCCTAATTTTTTGGCGCATCATTGCAACGCCCTGATCACTAGCCAGTAAGTTTTCATTTTTATGGATATTGATTGGCCCCATACCCTCACACGCCTCTCTGTCTGCAGGAAATCTTTGGCGCTCTTCATAAGGACGATCAAATACCTCACCTTGCTCAATAAGTTCTGGTCCCTCAGGGGTGTTATATTCTTGAGGATCACCCCGTTCACCAAAATTAGCCCAGGCATAGCATATCGTTGTTTCATCATCAACTGGGACAACCCATCTTGTGAACGAGCTGCGTCCATAGAGTATTTGTTTGGTTCCATCTGCTGCAAATGCTGCGCCTGCTTGGGTAAAGTTTGGCAGAACAACTTCATTAATTCTAAACCAGACATTATCACCCACCCTTCTTGTATTGCAACCAAGAATCCAACTATCACGTTCAAAAAAATCAATTTGTCCTACTTCGCCAAACCCTTCAGAGAACTGTTGTCGACTCATATTCGAGTGAAGAAATGATGTATGAATTGGGTCAACTATTGCATCAAGTACTTGGAGCCAATTGCAATCGAATGGAGCCTTATATGGAACCATTTCCATGTCATCAAAACTGAGACTATCGAACATAGGAAATTCAGGAATTTTTTCTATTGGACCTAAATAGGCAAAAATAAGCCCTTTAAACTCATGTGTTGGATAAGCGCCAAGCCTTACCTTTTGCTTGATAAATTCCTGCGTGTGCTCAGGCTGTCCTGGCACCTCTATAATTGAACCATCGACATCAAAATGCCATCCATGGTAACAACAGCTGATACCTGTTTTTTGACAAATTCCAAACTCAAGTGATGCTTGACGATGGGGGCAATGCTTGTGGACTAAGCCTAACTGTTTACTTTGGTCACGGAATAAAACTAGCTCCTCTCCTAAGATTTTTATTGCTACGGGAAGATCCTCAAGTTCTGAAGAAATAAAAATTGGATGCCAGTATCTTCTTAGGTATTCACCTGCTTTGGTTTCTGGACCAATGCGAGTTATTTCGTCATCTATCTCTTTAGAGTGTTTTAATTCATAGCCAGAAAAGCCTTTCTGATCAATATCTATGCTTTTTTTTTCGATACTCAAATCTTTATTCTCCAACAATCTATTTGACTGAATAAAGTCAAATAATACCAAAGATATTTACATATTAATCAATTTTTAATTGAATAATGACCATATTGTCAAATTATTTTTAAGTATTTACTTAATATGCAATAATTGGGTTTATAATCTTGAAAATAAATAATCAAATTCTAAATATGGATTCTTCATTCATTACAGATAGCCTGTCTTCTTTTAATAAAAAAGGGGCCCTAAAGCATGGTTTGCCAAGTGTGGCATACACCAGTGAAGATTTTTTTGAAACTGAATGTCAAACTGTCTTCTCTAATAACTGGGTATTTGTTGGTTTTGCTCATGAGTTTAATGAGCCTGGTGATGCAGCTCCAATAACTGTTGCTGGTCAGCCCATTCTCCTGATAAAGAATGTTAATGGAAGTATCAATGCATTTCATAATTCTTGCTCTCATCGCTGTCTCAAACTCGTTGATGAGCCAAGCAATGTTGGTTCAATGCTATCTTGTCCTTACCATTCATGGACCTATAATCTAGATGGCGATCTTTGTGCCACTCCATTTTTTGGAGGTAGGGAGCACCATCCTGAAGGATTTAACATGGCGGAGCATGGCCTTCATTCGGTCAAAATAGCAATCTGGCATGATTGGATATTCGTTAATTTAAATAATGACTGTGAAGATTTTGATGAATATGCAGAGCCATTAATTAATAACTTTAAAGACATAGATTTTAAAAAAATTCATCCTGTTGCAACTCTAGATTTTGGGGAAATAGCAACGAATTGGAAATTTTTAATGGAAAATTTCATAGAGCCTTACCATGTGCAATTTGTCCATAGAACAACAACCAATCAACCACTAGAAGATCATTACACAATTGTTGATGGTGTCTGCGTTGGCAGTGCAATTGATCTGGATGAAAATGATAAAGTTGAAGGAAGCTTATCAGTCAGCTCAAGATATCTCACCCTATTTCCAAATTTTATAATTGGGCGATATTTCCCTGATCAGATTGGCGTCTATTTAAATGTTCCGACTGATTCTGGACACACTCTTCAAAAGAGAGTTATCTATACAACAGACGGCAAAGCTATTTCCGACAAAAGTGTGGATGAGATTAAGAAGTTGTGGTGGGATGTTCACAAGGAAGATCATGCAATCTGTGAAAGAATGCAGCTCGGAAGATTGTCTCCAGTTGCAAAAAATGGCGGTTTACTTTCACCCTACTGGGAGGATAGTGTCAGAGCCTTTCAGCAAATGGTTGCAGATGCTGTAAGCAAATAAATATTATTAATGAGGAGTAATGATGGCAGATGAAAATTTTAATAGTGACTATAGACTAGCGCACACGATGATGAGGGTTCTTGATTTGGATAAATCAATTCATTTTTATTGCGACATACTGGGAATGCATGTTTTAAGGAAAACTGATTACCCGGGAGGGCGATACACTAATGCGTTTGTAGGGTACGGGCCAGAGATAGAATTTCCAGCACTGGAGCTAACTCACAATTGGGATCAAGAGGTTCACTATGATAAAGGAAACGGATGGGGGCATATTTGCATTGAAACACCAGACGTTTATAAAGCTGTTGAGGATTTGGAAGCGAGTGGGGCCAAAATACTTAGTCCAGCTAAGCCCATGAATGCAGGCACTCGGATACTCGCATTCATTGAGGATCCAGATGGCTATGTTGTCGAATTAAATGAAAAACTTGAACTAACTGAATAAGGAAAAATAATGAATGATAATAAACCACAATTATATAAATTTAGCGAAATTGAACACCGCCTTCACACCTTAGAGCCAGGTAAAAGTTATATCAAACCATTTGTTACAAGCGCTGTTAGTGACACGATGTGTGGTGGACTAAATTTTTTGAACGAAGTATCTGTTCCCTGGGAGCTAACGTGTGATGAGATTATTTACTGCATGGAAGGTACATTTAGGTTGACTTGTGATGGCGTAGCTTATGAATGTAATCCTGGAGATGTTCTTTATATACCAAAGGATAATTCGATTGCCTATGAATGTGATGAAAAGTGCATCATTTTTTATGCAGCATATCCTCATGATTGGAAACAGCAAGCTGGTATTACGTTCGTTCCAGGAATAGATCCAGAAGATATGCCACAAAATTAGGCTATTAAGATGAGTAACTCGAGCAGTCGTTTAATTAATTTAAATCAAGTCAATGATAAAGCAAGTGATGTAAGTTCTCAGTTGCCTACAAGAGATACCCTTAAAGATAAATTAAATCAACAAATTATTGATTTGCTTGAATTAGATGGGCGATTGCCTTTTAAAGAGATTGCTAATAGTCTTAATATCTCTGAAGGGACGGTTAGAAATCGAGTTAACCGAATGAAGGATGCCGGTGTTTTGCAAATCAAAGCGCTTGTTGACCGCTCAGCAATCAATTATTCGACTGATTCCATGTTAGGAATAAAGGTCGCATCTAATTCAAGTCCAAGCCTAGTGGCTAAAAGACTTGAAAATTGTAATGAAATTGTTTTTATTATGTGGGTTACTGGGCGATATGACTTACTAGTAGAGATTGCATCTGAAAGTGACGATACGTTAAGTAAATTTCTGGAAGAACATTGCTTTAACAATGACGATATAAAAGATGTTGAGGTCATGAAGGGATTATCAACATTTAAAAATCAGTTCTTGTTAAAGTCTCAAGAGAAACTTTGAAAATGAATTTAAGAGAATAGAAGGAGAAATATATGACTAAAATTTACCACACAAAGATGGCGGATGCGCTTCCCTCAAAAAAGCGTGTCGCTGAAGAAAAGGCGCGACTTGAAAAGGCGGGCATTAAGTATATTCTTTCTTGTTGGATTGATATGCTTGGGCTCCCTAAAACTAAGCCAATACCTTTTGCAGAATTTGAGGCATTGTGTGCTGGAAAAGGACCACAATTTGCAGTTCATTCAGTCTCATTTGTACCAGAATTAGGCCCCAATGATTCGGATCAAATTCCTGTTCCGGATCTAGATAGTTTAGTGATTTGTCCATGGGATAAAACCTGTGTATGGGTTTTTTCTGACTTATGGTGGGAGGATGAGCCGTACAATTTATGCCCTCGACAGACACTCAAAAGAGCTGTTCAAAATGCTGATGATGCTGGATATAAAGCTTTTTGTGGTATCGAGCCAGAATTTATTGCGATGCGTTATGAAGATGGTCAGCCAGTCAAGGCGGTTGATGATGACCCATTGCCAGGAGAGGGTTTAAGGCCAAGAAGGCAGGCCTTTGGATATGATGTTGAGTACTCAATCGACTCTATGGATTTTTTGAAAGAATTAATCGATATTGTCAATGATTTAGGGTGGGAAATGAAAGATGTAGTCTGTGAGGGCGCATACTCACAGTTTGAGTTAGACTTTACTTATACAAACATTCTGCAGATGGCAGACCGATTAGTTTTCTTGAGAGTGCTTCTTAAAGAAGTTGCCAAAAAATATGGAATGTTTATCACCTTTATGCCTAAGCCAACGATTGGTGACTGGAGATCTGGTGCACACATTAACTTTAGCATGACAAGAAAAACAGATAATAAGAATATCTTTGAAGGAAAAGATGGTAAGTTTTCTGATGTAGCTTATCACGTTGTTGGAGGCTTGATTAAACATGGCTCCTCAATTACTGCGATAGCCTGTTCCACAGTTAATTCATACAATGGACTAGTTCCAATTGTGGGCGGGTTTGAGGGCGGTGTTTATACATGGGCTCCTACGACAATGGCATATGGCGACAATAACCGATCTTGCATGATTAGACTTCCACAGAATCGTTTTTGTATTGAAAATCGTGCGGCGGATATGTGTATGAACCCATACCTCTCTTTAGCTATGACAACTGCTTCAGCTTTAGATGGAATTAAGAATAAAATTGATCCAGGCAAGCCCTTGAATTTGAATTTGTATACCTTGAGTCCTGAAGAAATGGAGGCCTCTAATATCAAATCATTGCCTCGTAATCTTCTTGAGGCTATTGAGGCGTTAAATGAAGATGACTTTGCTAGAGAAGTACTCGGAGATTCAATGCTTCTTCAATTTTTCTCTTACAAGAAAGATGAATGGGATCGATATCATCAAGCGGTAACTGATTGGGAAGTTCAAGAGTTTTTAAGACTCTACTAGATATTAAATCATTACTAAAAAATTAGTACGTTTTTAATTTAAACTATCTTTTTTTGAGTTAATTTTAATTCAAAGATTGTGTTGATTATTAGGAGTAAATATGTGTGGAATTGTTGGACTTTTTATTAAAAATCCTGCGCTTGAGTCTCAACTGGGAGCATTAGTCGCACCTATGTTGAGTGAGATGACAGAGCGAGGCCCTGATAGCGCTGGTATGGCTGTTTATCGAGACCCAAATGACAAAGGATGTAAGGTTACTGTGCTTTCTCAAAAATTAGATTTTGACTGGGCTTCTTTTGAAAAATCAGTTAACTCTAATTTTTTTCTCAAAAAATTTACTGTTACTCAAAATCATGCAGTTCTCTCTTTGGATAATTCACTGAATGAAGTGGAGGAGTGGCTTGCGTTAAATTGGAGTGATCTAAGTGTTACAAGTGCAGGAACTAATATCGAAATCTTCAAGGGCAAGGGTAACCCAGCAGATTTTATAGAACAATTTGATATTAAAAATATGACTGGAACTCATGCGCTTGGCCATACACGAATGGCGACTGAAAGTGCTATTACGACTGAGCACTCTCATCCTTTTTCTACGGGACAAGATTTATGCCTGGTACATAACGGCTCATTGTCAAATCATAATCGTCTACGTGAAACCTTAAAACGTGCAGGCGTTCAATTTAAAACCGATAATGATAGCGAGGTTGCTGCAGGATATTTGAGTTGGCGCTTGAGTGAGGGTGATGATCTTGATGAGGCGCTTAATCATGCCATTGAGGACCTTGACGGCTTTTATACTTTTGCCATTGGAACTAAAGATGGCTTTGCTGTGATGAGAGATCCAATTGGATGTAAACCAGCAATTATGGCTGAGACAGATGATTGGGCTGCTATGTCTTCAGAATATAGGGCAATTGCAACACTTCCAGGAGCTGAAAATGCCCGCATATGGGAGCCCGAACCAACACAAATTTATAGTTGGAAAAGGAGTTAAATATGACAGCAATAAATTTAAATGAAAGCAGTGTCAGAGAGCTCAATGAAAAATTACAGAGCGGCTCTTCAGGCGATCAGTTCTCTGTCAATAATACGGTTGGCAAGCACGCACTTTCAGTGGGACTAACCTCAGAGGTTAATGTCGTGATTAATGGCCATGTTGGCTATTATTGCGCGGGTATGAACCAACAGGCAAATATTGTAATCAATGGTAACGCCGGACCTGGTCTTGCTGAAAACATGATGTCTGGTGAGGTGCGCGTGACAGGAAATGCATCCCAATATGCAGCTGCAACGGCCCATGGAGGTTTACTTGTTATTGAGGGCGATGCGAGTTCGCGTTGCGGTATTTCAATGAAGGGAGTGAATATTGTAGTAGGCGGTAATATTGGACACATGAGTGCATTCATGGCTCAATCTGGTTGTCTTGTAGTTTGCGGGGATGCTGGAGATGCTTTAGGGGATTCTGTTTATGAAGCCAAAATTTATGTCCGTGGCAAAGTCAAAAGTTTAGGCACAGATTGTATTGAAAAGGAAATGCGTGATGAACACAAACAAGAGCTTAAAGAATTACTAACACAATCAAATATGAGCTATAAAGTTGAAGATTTTCGACGTTATGGTTCTGCACGAAAATTATATAATTTTGACATTGACCAAGTTGATGAATACTAAGGAGACTAGATTATGAGTAAAGATAATCCAACATTAATAGAATCAGCAACTTTTCCTCGACATGTTATTGCTGAAATTCAGCGAGCAGCCAAAACAGGTATTTATGATATTCGTGGCTTTGGTGCGAAGAGAGATATCCCTACTTTTGATGATTTGGTTTTTCTTGGAGCGTCAACTTCCCGCTACCCTTTAGAAGGTTACAGAGAAAAATGTACCACTGAAGTTGTCTTGGGAAATCGATTTGCAAAAAACCCAATCCATTTAAAAACACCTGTCACTATTGCTGGTATGAGCTTTGGATCTCTTTCAGCTCAGGCAAAAGAGTCTTTAGGAAGAGGTGCTACGCTTGCTGGAACAAGCACCACAACTGGAGATGGTGGTATGACTCCGGAAGAAAGGGGGCACTCTAAAACCCTTATTTACCAGTACTTGCCTTCAAGATATGGCATGAATCCTGATGATTTGAGGCGCGCTGATGCAATTGAAATTGTTCTTGGTCAGGGCGCTAAGCCAGGCGGGGGCGGAATGCTCTTGGGTCAAAAAATTTCACCACGAGTTGCACAAATGAGGAATCTTCCTGAGGGAATAGATCAGCGTTCAGCCTGTCGACATCCAGATTGGACTGGGCCAGATGATCTTGAAATTAAGATTCAAGAGCTCCGTGAAATCACTAATTGGGAGAAGCCTATTTATGTAAAGGTTGGCGCCACTCGTGTATTTTATGATGTCACTCTTGCGGTTAAGGCAGGAGCTGATGTTGTCGTTGTTGATGGCATGCAAGGCGGAACAGCAGCAACTCAAGATGTATTTATTGAGCATGTTGGTATTCCAACACTGCCGGCGGTAAGAATGGCTGTTGAAGCTTTGCAGGAGATGGATATGCATCGCAAGGTGCAGTTGATAGTTTCTGGTGGCATCAGGAGTGGTGCTGACGTTGCAAAAGCCTTAGCCCTTGGTGCCGATGCAGTCTCTATAGGTACTGCTGCGCTCATCGCTTTGGGTGATCAAAGTCCAGAGTTTGATGATGAGTATAAAGCGATTGGTTCAGCTGCTGGCTTTTGGGATGATTATCAGGCGGGAAATGATCCAGCCGGAATTACGACGCAAGATCCCGAACTTGCTAAAAGATTGGACCCAATTTTAGGGGGCCGAAGATTGGCAAACTATATCAACGTTCTCACACTCGAGTTACAGACTTTGGCTCGCGCCTGTGGCAAAAGCCATGTCCATAATTTGGAGCCAGAGGATATGGTAGCATTAACAATGGAAGCTGCAGCTATGGCTGGAGTCCCTTTGGCTGGCACAAGTTGGATTCCTGGAAAAAATGGGATGTAAACTACTTAAATTATTTATAAAACATGACAGATAGGAGAATTTATGGCTATTAAACTTAGCAAGGTCGCTAAAGAGAGAGGGATTGAATATTTTTTGATTAGCTTTGTGGATTTATTTGGCAGTCTTCGCTCTAAATTAGTTCCTGCACGGGCTATTGATGATATGCAAAAAGATGGCGCTGGTTTTGCAGGATTTGCTGCCTGGCTTGATATGACACCTGCCCACCCTGACATGTTTGCTATTCCTGATCCAGATAGTTTAATTCAATTACCATGGAAGCCAGAAGTGGCATGGCTTGCCTCAGATCTTTGGATGGATGGAAAACCAGTAGAAGCCTCACCCCGCGTTGCTTTAAAGCGACAGTTAGCCGAGGCTGAAAAGCAAGGATTTAGAATGAAAACGGGTGTCGAGTGTGAGTACCATCTAATTAATGATGATGGAACTGATATAGCTGACGAGAAAGATCAGCAGAGTAAACCTTGTTACGATCAACAAGCTTTAATGCGTCAATATCCAGCTATCAAACAAATTTGTGACAGTATGATTGAGCTTGGATGGGGCCCATATCAAAATGACCACGAGGATGCCAATGGCCAATTTGAAATGAACTGGGATTTTGATGATGCACTCACCACTGCGGATCGCCAGGTATTTTTCAAGTTTATGGTCAAATCAATTGCCGAAATTCATGGGATGCGGGCAACATTTATGCCTAAGCCTTTTACTCACCTGACTGGAAATGGTTGTCATTCCCACCTATCTATCTGGAGTCTAGACGGGACGAAAAACCTGTTTAACGGGGACAATGATAAAAGAGGATTGGGGCTGTCTTCTTTAGCCTATCAATTTTTGGGCGGCATTATGCATAGTGCTGATCGATTAACAGCAATATTTAATCCAACTGTCAATAGCTATAAGCGTATCAATGCGCCAAGAACCCTCTCTGGTGCAACCTGGTCTCCAAGTTCAATTACGTATGGAGGCAACAACCGCACTCACATGATTAGAGTGCCAGACTCTGGAAGATTCGAATTAAGATTAATGGACGGAGCTGCGAATGCTTATCTGATGCAAGCAGCTATTCTTGCTTGTGGTCTTGATGGTATAGCTGCAAACCGCGACCCGGGTGACCCACTTGATATAAACATGTATGAACTCGGTAAAGATATTGAGGGTTACAAACAGCTTCCAAAAAACTTACTCGATGCCCTGAGGCTTCTTGAGGGCAGTGATGTTTTGAGAGAGAGACTAGGTGATAACTTGATTGATGCTTATATCAAACTGAAGCAAAGTCAATGGAATGATTATTCAGCTCACTTAAGCCAGTGGGAGAGAGATAATACTCTAGACTGTTAACTATAATAAATAGCGTTTAAATAAATAAGATGCTGAAATGGACTACGATAAATTTGAATTAGGTGATGTTACTCTTCTATCTGGAGAGATATTAAGTTCAGCATTCTTGGCTTATAAAACCTATGGTAAATTAGATGCCAACAAAAGTAATGTCGTCGTTTTGCCAACCTTCTATACTGGATCACATCAAAGAAATGAAGGCTTCTTTGGCCCTAGCAGAGCGATAGATCCGAATAAGCACTTCATTGTTTCAATTAATATATTTGGTAATGGAATCTCTTCCTCCCCAAGCAATGCTGAATCTCCTCAGGATGGCCCAAGGTTCCCTCATGTTTCGCTTTGGGATAATATTGCTTGCCAGTATCGGCTTCTGACTGAGGCATTAGGAGTAAAGAGGATTGCTTTAGTGACAGGATGGTCAATGGCTGGATGTCAGGCGTATCAGTGGGCTGCTCAGTACCCTGATTTTGTTGATGCCATCTTACCCTTCTGCGCCTCTGCAAAAACTTCACCACACAACTTTGTGTTTCTTGAGGGGGTAAGGTCGGCACTTTGTGCAGATCAGCACTGGAATAATGGAGATTACACCTCTCCTCCTGTTGATGGACTCAAAGCATTTGCAAGGGTTTATGCGGGATGGGCTTTCTCACAAACTTTTTATAGAGACTCACTCTATAAAACAATTGGCTACGAATCATTTGAGGATTTATTGGTTGACTGGGAGGAAGACCACGCTGATAATTGGGATGCCAACAACCTTCTTTGTAAGCTAAGGACTTGGCAGACCAGTGACATTAGTATTGGCCCGATTTATAATGGCAATTTTGAGATGGCACTTAAATCAATAAAGGCTAAAACCATTCTGATGCCGTGTTCTCAAGATCTATATTTCCCTCCTGAAGATAATGCCATTGAAGCTAGCTTCATACCACATGTTGAATTCCGACCTTTTGATTCGCCATTTGGCCATTGCGCTGCAAATCCAGGCAATGATAAAGGTTTTACTGTAGCACTAGAGGATGGATTAAGACAGCTACTAGGAGAGTAATAATGGGTGATGATATGACAATTACATGGAAAGATTTTGAAAAAGTTGATATAAGAGTTGGAACTATTACCAAGGTTGAAGACTTCCCTAAAGCTAGAAAACCAGCCTTCATTTTGCATGTTGATTTTGGTTCTGAAATTGGTATAAAAAAATCTAGCTCACAAATTACTGATCTTTACAACAAGCAAAAACTTCAAGGTAAACAAGTTATGGCTGTTGTAAATTTTGCACCCAAGCAAGTTGGACCAATTATGAGTGAGTGTTTGGTTTTAGGATTTTATCGTCTAGATAATTCAGTGGTATTAGCCACTAATGATTTACCTATTGATAATGGATCACGACTTTTATAGTTTCATCTCGGCTTTTCATAATTTATAAAGTAAAATATTACTATTACCTAGTTTAGTTCCTTAAGCACTGGATAAAGCTTGCGAAAACGCTTATATTCTTCATCATAACCATTTTTATGTTGAATATTGGGTGTTATTTCTTTGGCAAAAACAGGCGGCGTCATAATCTCATCTGGATGCAAGTATGGCTTGTAAAGGAGAAAATACGCCAAGTTTTGAAGAAGTTGCACGCCGTACGTCCGAATTATGCATGGTTGCAGAAAAATATGCACCTGATTTAGACTCTATTTGTTATGTTATTGGCACTGAGGTGCCCATTCCTGGAGGTGAGACCGAAACAATAGATACATTGCAAGTTACCAGCCCAGATAGACTAGACCGCACTATAGAAACACACATACAAGCATTTAAAGAAAAAAATCTTCAAGCGGCACTATCTCGAATTGTATCTGTTGTAGTGCAACCAGGCGTTGATTTTTCTCATACTGCTGTGACGCAATATTCAAAATCTAGTGCAAAAAAGCTTGTAGACCAACTGTCTAAATACAAAGATATTGCCTTTGAAGCGCATTCAACAGACTATCAGCAAACCACTGGGCTTGCAAATCTTGTGGCAGATCATCATCTTTTCCTAAAGGTGGGGCCAGAACTAACATTTGCCCTAAGAGAGGCGTTATTTTTGTTGGCAAAAATTGAGGATGAGTTGTTTAAAGATAAAGCATCAAACCTTATCCAAGTAGTTTTTAAAACAATGGATAACAATCCAAAAGATTGGATAAATTATTACCATGGCAGTATAGATGAACAACAATTTCTTAAACATTATAGTTATAGCGATAGAATAAGATACTATTGGGACCATCCAGATGTTAATAGTGCAATAAATAAAATGATTAAAAATCTAGACAATGTAGACATACCAGAGTTTGTTATTTCTCAATTTTTTGGTATCGCGACAAACGAGCAAAATAACGAAACAGCACGCTCCCTAATTAAATCGAGAATTCAGTATGTAGTAGACAGATATTACAATGCTTGTGGATTTGATAGGTGATGAGGCGATGCTGATATTCAAAACAGTTCATTAATTAATCTTAGTTTTATGAAAATCAATAATATTGAAGGTGAAGTCGTTAAAGATAATGATGTTTATATTCTTAAAGACAATACTGATTTAAAGAGTCTTGTTCTAAGCTCTACTCTACTCCACCCTGGAAAGTCTACTCGAGGCCATAGTCATCCTGGACAAGAAGAAATTTATATGATTATGGATGGTCAAGGAAAAATGCAGCTCGATGATAAGATGGTATTAGTAAAGGAGGGAGAGGTCATCCTAATAGAGGATGGGGTTTTTCATCGAGTCCATATTACCGGAGACAAGCCTTTGTATATGGTATGCGTTTTTAATGGAAATCGAAATCATTGAATTTAATTACTCATCCAATATCTAAATGCGCAAGAGAGCGTATTGTAAAATTAAGATTTGATATTTCAAAAATAAGTTTAAAACTCTAAATGATTATCTGCGCAGGCGAATCCTTAGTCGATATGGTCTCTTTTCGGGGAGAGCCTGAATACACTCCACATGTTGGCGGTAGTAATTTCAATTCATCCATTGCGCTAGGCCGGTTGGGAGCTGATAGCTATTATTTTGGCGCCATATCCAATGATAGTTATGGAGAGCTTATTGAGAATACCTTAAGACATTCCAAAGTGAAGGAAGACTTTGTCATTAAGACTAATAGGCCCACGACTCTTGCCTATGCTGATGTAGTTGATGGTATTGCAGAGTACACCTTTGTTGATGAGCATTCAGCTGGAAGATTATTAGACCAAAAGGCTCTTAACCCTTTTATAAAAAGAGTGATGAAGGCAAAGGCATTACTGGTTGGAGGAATAAGTCTACAAGCAGAGCCTTGTGGATCGAGTTGGCAGTGGTTTATAGAGCAAGTATCAGGCCAATTGCCCATTTATTTTGATGCAAACATACGCCCCGACTTTATTGAGAATAAACAAAGCTATCTGAATCGTTTTGTTGAGCTAACCTCTAAAGTTGATATTATTAAAATATCAGATGAAGACTTTCGCTATCTTTATGGAGCAAAAGACTTTAATGAGGTCAGTAAAAGTTGGCTGGATAATGGCGTTAAACTCATCATATTAACTTTAGGGTCAGAGGGATCAAAAGTGATTTATGGTAATGGCAATGAAGTATTTGCTGAGAGTTTGAAGGTTGATGTTGTCGATACTATTGCTGCCGGTGATACCTTTAATGCGGGCTTTCTTCTAAATCTGGATGAGCAGGATTTGCTTGATAGAGAAGGTCTAAATACTATCAATAATGATCAGCTAACTAGGGCACTAAATTTTGCGAATAAAGTAGCGAGTATTACTGTTACGAGAAAAGGGGCTAACCCACCCTGGCATGAAGAGCTTTAAACTAAGAAGAACTAATTTTTATCTGACAGCTTGAAAAGAAAAATAATAAGCTCTATATAGTCGTTCAGAGAAGAATATAGTAAGTACAATTTACATCTTCTTAATTTCAAAAAATTTAGATTAGATAATGGATTCAATCATTTCAATTAAAGGCCTATCAAAGACCTATAATTCAGGTTTTGAGGCACTCAAGACGGTGGACCTGGAAATTAATCGAGGTGAGATACTTGCCCTACTAGGTCCAAATGGTGCAGGAAAAACGACATTAATTTCTGCCATTTGTGGCATTATTTCTCCCTCATCTGGATCTGTCACTGTTGATGGATATGACATTATCAAAGACTTTAGAAAAACAAGATCAATGATAGGGCTTGTTCCACAAGAGTTGACCCTGGGCGCATTTGATACGGTTTGGAGTACAGTCAGGTTTAGTAGAGGTTTGTTTGGCTCTAAGAGAGATGATGCCTACCTTGAACAGCTCCTTAAAGATTTGTCACTTTTTGATAAGAAAGATTCTGAAATTAGAGCTTTATCAGGCGGCATGAAAAGGAGAGTGCTCATTGCCAAAGCACTCTCACATGAGCCTAAGGTGTTGTTCTTGGATGAGCCCACTGCAGGCGTTGATGTTGAACTCAGAAAAGATATGTGGAAGATTGTCCATAAACTGAGTTTACAAGGTGTCACTATTATCTTAACAACGCACTATATCGAAGAGGCTGAAGAAATTGCTGAGAGGGTTGGCGTAATAAGTAATGGTGAACTTCTGCTGGTTGAGAAAAAAGACGAGCTAATGGAGAGCCTTGGTAAAAAACAACTACTCATCGACCTGAAAGAGCCAGTAAAAAAGATTCCTAGCTCCCTTGAGAAATACAATATCGAGTTGAGTGATGATGGTCTGCAGATTTCATATACCTACGTTGTCAAAGATGAGGAGGTTGATGTATCTGTGGTCCTTCATGAAATTACAAATTCTGGTTTGTTATTAAAAGACCTTAAGGTTGAGCAGAGCTCATTGGAAGACATTTTTGTTGACCTAGTTAAGGAGGAGTCATGAACTTAAATGCCATTAAAGTCATCTATTTCAATGAAATGATGCGCTTTTGGAAGACTCTTTTTCAGAGTATTGCTTCACCAGTGATTTCTACCGCCCTGTATTTTGTAGTCTTTGGCTCAGCAATTGGATCTAGGATGGAGAACATTGAGGGCGTTTCCTATGGCCTATTTATTGTTCCTGGACTGACCATGCTATCAGTACTTACCCAGAGTATTTCTAATGCGTCATTTGGGATATTCTTTCCTAAATTTACCGGAACAATATATGAATTGCTTTCAGCTCCAGTTTCCTTTTATGAGACTCTTATTGGTTATGTTGGTGCTGCGGCAACAAAGTCACTCATTTTAGCCACAATCATTCTTGTAACTGCTAATCTTTTTGTTGATTTGAATATTGCGCATCCTTTTTGGATGCTCAGCTTCTTAGTGCTAACGTGTGTGGCGTTCAGCCTTTTTGGGTTTATTATTGGACTTTGGGCTGATAACTTTGAAAAGCTACAAATTATTCCACTGCTCATTATTACGCCTTTGGTTTTTCTTGGAGGTAGTTTTTATTCTATTAGCATGCTCCCTGAGCTATGGCAAAAAGTGACTCTATTCAATCCTGTTCTGTATCTAGTGAGCGGTTTTAGGTGGAGCTTTTTTGAAGTCTCCGATGTGAGTGTGGGAATCAGCTTATCTATGGTCTTTTTATTTTTAGCTATTTGTATTGCTATTGTCGCCTGGATGTTTAGAACAGGCTACAAGCTAAAGCAATAATATTTAGGAGGGGTATGGCTCAAATTACTGATCTGTATATATACCCTGTAAAGTCACTCAAAGGGATTGCTTTAAAAGAGGCGCATACTGGGATAAGGGGTTTTAGATATGATCGAGAGTGGATGATTACAGATAGTCATTATCATTTCATTTCACAACGTGAAATTGAGTCAATGGCTACCTTAGAGGCTAGTATTAATAAGGATTCATTGATACTTCATTCAAATACAAATCAGCTCAGTGTTCCACTTGATTCAGAAAAATTAAATCAGGTCAGAGCGACAGTTTGGGATGATATCTGTGATGCTTATGATGAAGGCGATGAGGCATCGAATTGGCTGACTAATGAGCTCGGAGAATATAAAGGGAGTTCACTTCGACTTGTGAGGTTTTCAGCTAAAGGCGAGAGGTCAGTTCCAGAACAATATTTAAATGGCGTGAAAGCACAAAGTGCTTTCTCTGACCAGTTCCCTTATTTGATTACTTCATGGGAGTCTCTAAGTAAACTCAATCAAGGTCTGAATGAAAAAAAATCTAAAGAAGTTTCGATGAATCGATTCAGGCCTAACATTGTTGTCCAAGGTGTGGACGATCTTGAAAAAATGACCGCCAGTGATTTATCCTGTGACGAGGCTCAATACAGTTTTGGCCTCAGAAAGCCATGCAAGCGCTGCAAGATTGTTACTATTAACCAAGATACTGGTGAGATTATGGAGCCTAAAGAGCCTTTGGCTACACTTGTAAAATTAAAATTTAGTGATGCTATAAAGGGAGCGTTTTTTGGTCAAAATGCAATTTTACTTTCTGATGATTGTACAATCAGGGTAGGAGATGAACTTACTCTCAGTTCTTAAATACAAGACCAGACTGGTCATTAATTTTCCAGCGAAATAGCGCCAAGCTTGATCTCATTTTTCCAAGCATGCCCATAAATGACCTCATAGGTTGCCGGTATCTTGCCGTTATCACGAAAACTCTCATACATCTGAAGCATCTTTTGAAATTTTGTTTTGCCAGTGAGTGATTTGGATCTATTTTCAACACTTTGAGCTCCAATTCCCTTAAGATCATGCATTAAATCTAAAACCTTTTCATACGTCAAAATTAATTTTTCCATTTCCATAATAGGACTCTGAAATCCAGACTGAATCATCTGATCGCCCATATCATGCATATCTATAAACTCGTTTACGTGAGCGTTATTATCAACCACTGCCCAGCTTCGTTTAAGCTCCTGAAGTGTCTCAGGTCCAAACGTCGTAAACAATATTAATCCTTGCGGTTTAAGAACCCTGAAACACTCATCAAAAAGTGTTTTGAGATCAGGACACCACTGAATCATTAAATTTGAAATAACAAAATCAACACTATTTGAGCTAAAAGGAAGTTGATATGCATCTGCACAAACCTTTAGATTTTGGGCATTATTTCTTAAGGAGTGCTGGGCAAAATCGACACAAAATAAACTCGCATTCGGAAATATCTCAGCTGTCTTATCACTCAGGAATCCGGTGCCAGAACCTAAATCGATAATAGTTTCAGGATCAATTGAAATAACTTTTAGTTTTTCGGATAACCTGGTAGCTATTTCATTTTGAAGAAAAGCGTTATCATTGTATTTGTCAGAGGCGCTGTTGAATGTTCTTCTTACTCTAGACATGATCTGATTTGACTTGAAATTTGATTCATTGTATTGAAGTATAAATCTGGACCCGGCAAAAATTCATTCCCTAAAATATCAATTTTAGATGCCTTTAAAGCTAAGCCTTCAGATAAAGCTCTGACTTGGTTAGGACTATTATCGACGCCATAAACTAAACAAGATATATTCAATTCCTTGATCATCCTTTTTGCTTCTAAGGTTCTTTTTACGCTTAAACGAGCACCGTGGTAGGGGGTAACAATGACCGGTCTCTTTAGCATCTGCTCCTTCTCGAAATATTGGAGTGTGTCATCAATAACAGCAACTCTTTTTGATTTAATTGACTTTAGTTGATTATGTAAGTCTATATTGAGCTTGTCCATTTTTGAATTAAATTGTTGCAAGTTTGTGTTGTAAGTCAGCTCATTAAATGGATCTAATTGTATGAGGCGATTAGCTATGCTATTTGCAATCAAAAGAGCATTTTCCTGACTAAGCCATAAGTGAAAATCTAGATTACTATGGCCATGTTCTTCATGTTCTTCATGTTCTTCATGTTCTTCAAAAATAGAATCTCTTGAGCTAAAAATTTTTAGATTATCAATATCACTGACAAACATTAAAGAATCCGAATTAATATTTTTTAGGGCTTTCTTTAGACCAATTTCAAAATTTTTATCAACTGTAATAACCAGATGGGCATCAGACATCATTCGAATTTGTGATGGCTTTAAGTGGAATGTATGTGCAGAAGCATTAGACTTAAGAAGTAATTCTGGCTGATCTATGCCACTCATCAGAGAAGATGCAATGCTATGAATTGGTTTAATACTGGTTATAACAATTAGAGATGATTGCGCAAATACATTTCCAATGGTTAATAAAAAAATTAAACTGATTATATAACGGAGGTTCATAGCCTATCCTAAAGTAAAAAGTGACTAGAAAATTATACGCTAATCAAATAATTCACTTAAAGCTTAGTTATTGCAAATAACAATGGCGCGAGTTGGGGCAGGATAGCCTTCTATTGTCAAGGATGGGTCAGAAGGGTCAAGAAAATCCTCTAATGAGGCAGGATTATCTCCAATCCATGATGTTTTTCTTTGTTCAACAGGTGTTGTTTGAGAAATATCAATCACTCTTATATTTAAGTACCCAGAATCTTTTAGCCATGATTTGAGAGTATCAATGGATGGAAGACAATATACATTTCGCATATTTGCATATCGACCCTGAGGAATTAGTGAGTAACCTTCTTTGCCATCAACAATTAGAGTTTCTAGAATTAATTCTGAGCCAGGGGCCATCATTTCTTTAAGCATAGCCAAGTGCTCCATATGATTTCTCTGGTGATACAGTACACCCATAGAAAATACACTCTCAAATACTGGCATACTAGGCATTTCTTCAAGCCTTAATGGAAGCAACAGTGAGTCAGAGTTTTCCTGACATAAAGCATTAATCGCTGCATTTTGATAATTAAATAATAGAAAGGGTTCAATTCCAAGAACTTTGTTTGCACCTTCCAGAGTCATTCTTAGGGTGAAATACCCGTTACCAGCGCCAACATCAAGAACCCTTCTATTTTTTAATGGTGCTATAATATTTTTGAGGCGTTGCCACTTCAAGTCACCCTGCCATTCACTCTCTAATATTAAATCATTAAAAATGAAAGGGCCTTTCCTCCATGGCAAAAGCTTCTTTAAACTGGATTCAATAATATTTGAGGAAGCGCCTATATTTTTCAAACATAAATATGGTTCAATTAGGCCTAATTCACCCTTAGATAAAGTGTTTAAGCCATCTAATGCTTCATTCCATTTTTGGATATTTCCATTATTAACTTGGAAAGCTTTTAGGCTTTTTGAGAGACACTCATCTGCAAATTTATGAAGCGTTAAATCATTGAAAAATAGTCTAAATTTATCTTCAAATAAATTCATAAATTACACCAGTCCATAAAATATATCTAGTATAAAATAAGTTATATACCAATATTTAGGTTACTTTTAACTGTTTAGGGGATTATCGTGATAAACAAATCAATTAAATTTTTTATAATGTTTTTATTGTCCTTCAATGTTTTCGCTGGTGGTGATGATAGAGACCAAGTTTACTATGAAAACTTAGATGAGGAGTTGGCTGCTTTTGAAGCACAACTTGAAGCTGAACACGCTGCAGAGGCATTGATGGCTGAGATAGAAACAGAAATGGCAAGACAAGCTGCGCTTGAAGCTTTCCAGGAAAAACTCGAAGCTGAAAAAGCCGCCGCCGCCGCTGCAACTGCGGCTTATAGAGACGCTCTTTTAGAAGCCGAGCTGGATGCTTTTGAAGCACAACTTGAAGCTGAACTGGCTGCTGCTGCTGAACAGCTTGCAATAGAAAAAGAATTGGCTGCTTTTGAAGCTGAGCTTGAAGCTGAGGCAAGACAAGCTGCGCTTGAAGCTTTCCAACAAAAACTCGAAGCTGAAAAAGCGGCTGCTGCTAGATCAACTGCTATTTATCAAGCTAGACTACAACAAGAGCAGATGATTAAGGACAGACAAGCTCAATTAGCGCTTGAGAGAGAACTTGCCGCATTTGAAGCTGAGCTTGAAGCTGAACTAGCTGCTGCTGCTGAACAGCTTGCAATAGAAAAAGAGCTGGCTGCTTTTGAAGCGCGACTTGAAGCTGAACTGGCTGCCCAGGAAATGATGGCTGAGATAGAAGCAGAAATGGCAAGACAAGCTGCGCTTGAAGCTTTCCAGGAAAAACTCGAAGCTGAAAGAGCCGCTGCCGCTGCTGCAACTGCTGCCTATAGAGCCTCACTTGAAGAAGAGGTTATTGGAGAACTTGTGGTCGAAGATGAGGTGATCGTGGTAACTGAAGCGGCGCATGAAGCTTGTAAGCACGCTTTAGGTTTGACAGAAGCGAACATCGCTCTTTTTGAGAGTGCGCTAGCTGATGGTACTTTATTTAATAAAGGCCCGCAAAGTGCAAATGGAACTGAGTTTGGAGCCTCAAGATGGGATGCATATGCTAACTGTGTAAGTAACTATGTGAACCCGTTCTAATTGTTTAAGTTATCACTCTACTAAACTACTGTAGAGAATAACTTAGTTAGAAAATAAAACCCAGAGCTTGCTCTGGGTTTTTTTATCTATAATCGTTTTATATGTGCAGAATTTTTAAGAATTTTTCAATCTCTTTTTTTATATTTTTTATATCTGGAATAGGTTTTGCTGGTGGTGATGACATTTCAGTTCTTCAAGAGGAGCTAGATATGATCTTGACGGATGAATATAATCCATGTTTTGATCAGCTAGAGGGTGATATTAGTGATGATAGTAATATAACCTCTGTTATACAGCTCTCTGGAATAGGCTCTTTCAGTCAAGGTGATGAAATCATGAGTTCTAGTAATGTAAAGGCAATTGTTGAATCATATGATCCAATAACGAACCAAATAACTTACTATCAAACAGCAAAAACTGGATTCAGATCTTTTTCAATTGGTGATAAGTTAGTTGGTGAAAGTTCAGATGTATTAACTATTGAAGAGTTTGTCTTAGATTTTGTAGTCCCATGTTCAGATTTGGTTGTTTCAATCGAAGAAGACCCCGAGCAAATGATTTTTGTTTTTGCTGATTCTGAAGCTGCAAGACAAGCTAAATTAGCCGCTCGAGAAATGATGGCTGAGATAGAAACAGAAATGGCAAGACAAGCTGCGCTTGAAGCTTTCCAACAAAAACTCGAAGCTGAAAAAGCGGCTGCTGCTAGATCAACTGCTATTTATCAAGCTAGACTACAACAAGAGCAGATGATTAAGGACAGACAAGCTCAATTAGCGCTTGAGAGAGAACTTGCCGCATTTGAAGCTGAGCTTGAAGCTGAACTAGCTGCTGCTGCTGAACAGCTTGCAATAGAAAAAGAGCTGGCTGCTTTTGAAGCGCGACTTGAAGCTGAACTGGCTGCCCAGGAAATGATGGCTGAGATAGAAGCAGAAATGGCAAGACAAGCTGCGCTTGAAGCTTTCCAGGAAAAACTCGAAGCTGAAAGAGCCGCTGCCGCTGCTGCAACTGCTGCCTATAGAGACGCTCTTCTAGAAGCCGAGCTGGCTGCTTTTGAAGCGCGACTTGAAGCTGAACTGGCTGCCCAGGAAATGATGGCTGAGATAGAAGCAGAGATGGCAAGACAAGCTGCGCTTGAAGCCTTCCTTCAAAAGTTAGAGGATGAAAAAGCGGCTGCTGCATCATCAACTGCAGCATATCAAGCCAAGGTAGCTTACGAAAAGAGAGTGACGAAGATTATGGATGATCTCTTTAAAGAGTTAGATGAGTTTAATTTATCGGGAGAATACAAGTCAACAATTTCTGATGAACTTATAAAGGAGGCAACGGAGCAGCTAGAGAAAGAAGCATTTGTTGGCGCTATCTCGGGAGAAATCGTAACAGAGGCTATACATGACTTCTGCAAAGTTAATTTGGGATTGTCTGAAAGCAATATTAAGCTTTTCAAAAAAGCACTTGAAGGTGGATACTTAGGTAACGTTGGCCCTCAGGTAGAATATGGTACTGAGTTTACAGCGAACAGATGGCAAAAATATATAGACTGCGTAGGCTCTAAGAGATAAAAAGTAACTTTAGATAAGTTAAATCTCTAACAGTGAACTTTCTTTATCACTGAGAGCTTTTTCGATTAGTCCAATGTGCTGGTCAGTAATTTTTTGAATATTGTCTTCCGCTCTATGCGCCTCATCTTCAGATATTTCTTTTTCTTTCAGTAGCTCTCTAAAGTCAGAGATTGCATCTCTTCTAATATTTCTAATAGCTACTCTTGCATTTTCAGCTTCATCACGAACAATTCTAACAAGTTCTTTCCTTCTTTCTTCAGTAAGAGGGGGGAGTGGGATTCTCATTACTTGGCCTTGAGTATTAGGGTTTAAGCCTAAATCAGAGGTTAAAATTGCTTTTTCAATTGGGCCAACCATATCTTTTTCCCAAGGAGAGACTTTTAGTGTTCTTGAGTCTTCAGCACTAATGTTTGATACTTGTGATAGTGGAACTATTGCGCCATAATATTCAACTGTAACTTGCTCAAGTAAAGATGGGTGGGCTCTTCCAGCGCGTATTTTACTAAAGTCATTTTCGAGAGAAGATAAAGTTTTATCCATTCGACTATTGGCATCACTATGAATTTCATTAATCATCTTTATTCTCCATTTTCACTGACCATGGTTCCAATTGAATGGCCTTTAATTATATTAGCAAGAGCATGATTATCCTCTAGCATACTAAACACACAAATTCTTATATTGTTATCTCTGCAGAGCGCGAATGCAGCAGTATCCATAACATTAATATTTTGCTCAATAGCAGAGTTAAAGCTAAGTGAGTCAAATTTAATAGCTGATGAATCTTTAAGAGGGTCACTTGAATATATACCATCTACTTTTGTGGCCTTAAAGACAATATCAGCATCAATCTCAACAGCCCTTAAAGCAGCTGCAGTATCCGTTGTGAAACAGGGGCTTCCAGTCCCAGCAGAGAAAATAACTACCTTGCCATTGGAAAGCTCATTTTTAGCCTGATTATGATTAAATGGCTCACAAATTCCTCCGCCAATTGAGAAGCCGGACATGACTATTGAAGGTATCTTATTTCTATCAAAAGCATCTGAGAGCGCTAAGGCATTCATAACTGTAGCAAGCATACCAATATGATCACCTGTAATTTTATTCATTCCTTCTTCTGCAAGAGCAGCGCCTCTATATAAATTTCCGCCACCAACAACAATAGCAACCTCAACTCCAAGGTCAAGGGCTGATTGGACAATCGTAACAACCTTCTTTAACATTTCAGTGCCTATATTTTGACCACCAACTGAAAGTGCTTCACCACTCAGTTTTAGTAAGATTCGACGATAGGAAACCATGTGCTAAGAATTCAATACAAAATTGTGATTTTACACAAGGCATGAGTATAATTAACCCTTTGTCCAACATAAAATTATTGAGATTATGGATTCAATTAGCATCCGTGGAGCCAAGGTCCATAACTTAAAAAATATAGATGTAAGTCTTCCTAGAAACAAGCTAGTTGTAATAACAGGGCTCTCTGGATCGGGTAAATCTTCATTAGCATTTGACACTATTTATGCTGAGGGTCAGAGAAGATATGTTGAATCTTTGTCTGCATACGCCAGACAGTTTTTATCGTTGATGGAAAAGCCAGATGTGGATCACATTGAGGGACTTTCTCCAGCAATATCAATCGAGCAAAAAGCGACATCACACAATCCTCGCTCGACTGTTGGAACCATTACAGAAATTTATGATTATCTGAGACTTTTGTTTGCTAGGGTTGGCTCACCAAGGTGTCCAGATCATGGTGACGAACTTCAGGCGCAAACTATTTCACAGATGGTAGATTCCATTTTAGAGCTTCCAGAAGATTCAAAAATTATGATTTTGGCTCCTATTGTGAGAAATCGAAAAGGGAGTCATCAAAAGCTACTCCAAGAGCTTTCTCATGAGGGATTCCTGAGGGCTCGTATCGATGGAGAGGTTGAATTTCTTGAGGAGACTTCAGAGCTCGACGGAAACAAAAACCATACCATTGAGATTGTTATTGATCGATTAAAAGTAAGGCAAGATATCTCATCAAGATTATCAGAATCTTTAGAAACGGCTCTTAATATGAGCTCTGGTATCGCAATCGTTAGCCCTATGGAGTCTTCAAGTGATTGGAAAGAGTTAACTTTTTCTGCAAAATTTTCATGTGTGCATTGTGGTTACTCTTTAAATGAATTGGAGCCTAGACTTTTTTCATTCAATAACCCAGTTGGCGCATGTGAAACTTGTGATGGCTTGGGCGTCAAAGATGTGTTTGATGAAGAAAGAGTTGTGGCTAATCCTGAACTCAGCCTCGAAGATGGTGCTGTTTATGGATGGAGTAAAAATAATGCCTACTTTTATCAAATGCTTACACTGGTTGGGAATTTTTATAATTTTAGTGTAACCAAGCCATTTAATGAGTTGTCTGATGAGCATAAACAAATAATTCTTTATGGGAGCGGCAGTCAATCGATTGACTTTTCTAAGATAAAAGGAAGAAGGGGTTGGTCAAGTAGAAAAAAGCCTTTTGAAGGAATTATTCCAAGGATGATGCGTCGATATGCTGATAGTGATATTCGATCAGTCAGAGAGGAGCTCTCAAGGTATGTAATCAGCAAGCCTTGTGCAAGTTGTCAGGGCGACAGGTTAAATACATCAGCGAGAAATGTTTTTATCGAAGATAGAAATATTTCTGATTTAACAAAACTAACAATTGACCAGGTGTCTGATTTTTTTGAAACATTAGAGCTTGATGGTCAACGCGGTGAGATTGCAAGCAAAATTCTCAATGAAATTTCTCAACGATTGCATTTCTTAATTAATGTAGGTTTAGATTATCTAAATCTTGAGCGAAAAGCTAATTCCCTATCTGGAGGCGAAGCTCAAAGGATTAGGCTAGCATCTCAAATTGGAGCAGGTTTAATTGGAGTTCTATTTGTGCTCGATGAGCCATCGATTGGCTTACATCAAAGAGATAACCAAAAACTCTTGGACACATTGACCTATCTAAGAGATTTAGGCAATACAGTTATCGTTGTAGAGCATGATGAAGAAGCTATTAGACAGGCTGATTATGTTGTAGATATTGGTCCAGGTGCCGGTATTCATGGTGGTGAAATTGTTGCTTGCGGGGCTCCTAATGAAGTTATTACAAATACAAAGTCACTCACTGGCGATTATTTAAGTGGGCGATTAGAAATTAGTATTCCAAAGAATCGAAAAAAATCAAATGGCTGGCTTGAGATTACTGGAGCAAGTGGCAATAATTTAAAAAATGTTGATTTAAGAATTCCAGTTGGTGTTTTGACTTGCATTACTGGAGTTTCTGGTTCAGGTAAGTCGACATTAATCAATAACACGCTTTATGAGTTAGCAGCTCATATTTTAAATGGTGCTCATACAGATATTGCTCCATTCAAAGAGGTTAAAGGAATGGAGCTTTTTGATAAAGTTGTAAATATCAGCCAAAGCCCTATTGGGAGAACCCCAAGATCTAACTCAGCAACTTATACAGGCGTTTTTACTTTAATTCGTGACATTTTCGCGCTTACACTTGAATCACGATCTCGAGGGTATAAATCGGGACGCTTTAGTTTTAATGTGAAAGGCGGAAGATGTGAGGCCTGTAAGGGCGATGGACTCATTAAAGTAGAAATGCATTTTCTGCCTGATGTCTATGTTTCATGTGATGTTTGCAATGGTCATAGATACAATAGAGAGACCTTAGAAATAAAATACAAAGGTAAGTCAATTGCTGAGGTTCTCGAGATGACCGTTGAAGATGCCTTAGTGTTTTTTCAGGCAATTCCAAAGATTAATCAGAAAATTCAGACATTAATGGATGTTGGACTGTCATATTTAACACTTGGTCAAAATGCGACTACACTTTCAGGTGGTGAAGCTCAGCGTATAAAGCTAGCTAAAGAGCTCTCCAAATCAGATACTGGACAAACTTTGTATATTCTTGATGAGCCGACGAGCGGACTTCATTTTCATGATATCAAGCAGCTCCTTTCGGTCATCTTTAGACTTAGAGATCGAAACAATACAATCGTGATTATTGAGCATAATCTTGACGTTATTAAAACGGCTGATTGGATTGTCGATTTGGGTCCTGAAGGGGGAAATAAAGGCGGTGAAATAATTGCTTATGGAACTCCTGAAGAGATTGCAGTTAATGAAAGTTCATTTACTGGTCAATTTCTAAAAGAACATCTTTAATAATTAGCTTCTGAATTCGATTAACAGCATAGTAAATTCAGTTTTGCCATTGATTTTATGAATCTTAACAGGCTGAAAGTTATCTTTAACTGATAAATTAAGGGTAAGCTCTAACTCCTCACAAGTGACACGAATAGTATTTATTTCACTACCATTAATAGAAATATTTTCTTGCCCAATAACTCTAAACTTGAGATACTTTACGCCCTCTTGATTTACCACCTGATAGGTAAATTCTGACTGGTTTGGTTTATTTAGCATGTCATTTGACAGGGCAAGATAGACACTTAATGGGTCAACGAGAAGACCTGGTTTGATTTCAAATTCTTCACCTGTACTCGATAATGCGTAATTTTTATCAGTAACAATGGTTATTTCATAATCCCTTTTAACTTCACCTTTTATTTTTTCAATAACACTAAAATAATTATTAATGACCTGGCCATCAGTCTCATTTCCAGTACTTTTTTCAGACCTTGAATAGTCATAAAGAGCCTTCCAAAGAGATTCCGTTTTAGCTTCAGTTGTAAATGTAAACGCACTATCATTCATTTCTAGGGTTAAAACAGCTGATCCAATTTGTAAGTTACCCATTTTTGTATCCGCATAGAGCTGATAGTTTCCAATGTATGGAGAGAGTGCCAGAGAATTCGTAAATATGAGGCTTAGAAATAGGAGGACAATTTTCTTCATAAGATTTTTCCATCAAACGTTATACAATTTTTATTTATCAGTTTGAGTCTATTTTGAGTATACCAATGAATAACCTTAGGATAAAGAATATGCTCCTTTTCTAGGACTTTTTGAGCGAGTGAATATTCTGTGTCTTTGGAGTCAACCTCAACAATCTCTTGACTAATTACTGGCCCACCATCTAACTCCTCTGTTACAAAATGAACACTTGCACCGTGGTATTTCACTTCAGCATCAATTGCCTTTTGATGAGTATTCAGTCCCGGAAATTTTGGCAATAATGATGGATGAATATTAAGAATTTTTCCTGAGAAATGACTGATGAATTCAGATGAAAGTATTTTCATATAGCCTGCAAGAACAATGAGGTTAACATCAAGCTCATCAATAATAGAGATGAGCTCTTTATCAAAATCATCTTTGGAATTAAATAGAATTGGATTAACAAAATGTGTCTCAATATTTGCTACTTCTGCGCGCCTTAGGCCGAAAGCATCTCTCTTATTACTAATGACTGAGCATATTTCGAGATCAATCTTTTTTGCATTAACAATTAGGGATTGTAAGTTAGAGCCATGACCTGAAATTAAAATTACAGCTCTCATTGCAACTAGATAATGACCTGTTCGCCTGTTGAGTGAGTAACCTCTCCTATTAGCCAAGCGTCCTCACCACAAGAATTTAAAAGTTTAATGGCTTTATTTGATGATTCCTTTGGGATGATGACGACCATTCCAACACCACAGTTAAGAACTCTATACATTTCGTTAGTATCTATATTGCCCTCAGTTTGAAGCCAGTTAAAAATTTCAGGCATATTCCATGAATTTGAATCCAGTTTTGCTGCTAGATTATCAGGTAGCACTCTAGGTATATTTTCAAGAAGGCCACCACCAGTGATATGTGATATAGCATGGACAGGCAAACTTTGAATTAGCGAAAGAATAGATTTAACATAGATCTTAGTAGGCTCAATTAATAAATTGAGTTGTTCTTGAGTTGACTGTGTTTTTTCTAAAACCTTTCTAATTAATGAATATCCATTGGAGTGGGGTCCAGAAGAGCCAAGAGCAATAATATGATCTCCTGAATTGACCTTTGAGCCATCAATAATGCGATCTTTTTCGACAATTCCTACACAAAATCCAGCCAAATCATATTCTTCACCATTGTACATACCTGGCATTTCAGCAGTTTCGCCTCCAATTAGTGAACAGCCTGAGAGTCGACACCCCTCACCAATCCCTTCAATAACAGAAGTGGCGATATCTATATTAAGAGAACCCGTTGCGTAATAATCTAAGAAGAATAAAGGTTCAGCACCTTGGACAATAAGATCATTAACGCACATTGCAACCAAATCAATGCCAATCGTATCATGCTTATTAAGTATTTCTGCAACCTTAAGTTTGGTTCCAACGCCATCAGTACCAGAAATTAGAACTGGATTTTTGTATTTGTCTAAAGGTATTTCAAACATTGCACCAAAGCCACCTAAGCCAGCTAAAACGCCAGGTCTTAAAGTTGATTTTGCAATGGGTTTAATTTTATCAATGAGCTGATTGCCTTTGGTGATGTCAACTCCTGAATCCTTATAAGTCAATGACGACATATTGTTTTCCGTATAATTAAGGTCTTAAAAAATGGATTAAATCAAGCAAAATAATGAGCTATTCAATGCTACCAAATGCGCTTTCAATAATACGCATTATTTTAACAGTTCCAGTAGTTATAGCGCTACTAAAAGAGCAGTATCTTCTGACATTGCTATTATTTTTAGTTGCTGGTATCTCTGATGCACTAGATGGCTGGATTGCAAAACAGTATTCTTTGCAGTCAAGACTAGGCTCAATTCTTGATCCAATTGCTGATAAGGTTTTGTTAACGTGTACCTTTATTACTCTTTATTGGATTGAGTTGTTACCCTTATGGCTGCTTATGATTATTTTCGTTCGTGACGTAATTATTATTGCAGGTGCTTTGGGCTATTTTCTTGGAGAAGAGAACTCTGAAAGTGATTTGTTAGAGCCAAGCCTGATTAGTAAAGTGAACACTGTATTACAGATTTCTTTGGTTTTATATTTGCTCCTCATCCAACTTTATATTGGAATTGAGGGTATTCAAGAGATGGTCTTTATAATAGTAGCAACCTCTACAGCTCTGAGCGGTGCAGATTACGGCCTTCTTTGGGTTAAGAAATTCATATTGCAAGAGACAAAAAAATGAATCAACTTGGCTTACCAATCAGTCTTAATGCATCAATGCTTCTGGAAAGTTTTGTTGCGAATAAAGAACTGTTAAGGTTAATCAATCAACTATTTCTTAATGAGAAGTCGTCGGAGGTTTATATATATGGTGCCTCAGGTCAAGGTAAGACACATGTCCTTCAAGGCGCAGTACTAAAAGCCTTGGAAATTGATAAACATGCTGTTTATATTGACTGTAGTGACCCTTTCCCAGATTATATTTTGGATTTTGTTGATCAAATAGATTTTATTAGCTTTGATAATGTTCATTTAATTTCTAGGGAGAGTCAAGAGGTATTTTTCGATTTATATAATCGAGCTAGACAGGCTCAAATATTTATCCTCGTAAGTGGAAATACCTTGCCATCTGATTTAGAAGTTATGAAAGATCTCAAAACTCGACTCAGTTTAGCTGTAGTTTATAAGCTTGAAGAGCTCAGTGATGAACTAACAATGAGTGTAATAGATAGTCAGATGAGTCAGAGAAACTTATCTGTGAACTCCAATGTATATGAGTACTTGTTTAAGAGCTATTCGCGAGATTTAAAGTTATTATTATCAACTATGAACGATCTAGATAAAGCTTCTCTGCAAGCTAAAAAACCTATTTCAATTCCCTTTGTAAAAAATTTTTTAGAGCTTAAATAAGAGTCAATTATGGAACACCTGCCAATTTTTATAAACCTAAAACAAAAACCAGTCCTTGTTGTTGGTGGTGGTGATATTGCCTTAAGAAAGATTAACTTGCTAATCAAAGCGCAGGCCAGAGTTGACTGTTTGTCTCCATTTTTTTGCGAAGGTATGAATAGTCTATCTAGGGACAATTATGTGAACTTAATTAATAAAAGTTTCGAACCAGCTGATATTAAGGATTACTCAGTCATTATTGCCGCAACAGATGATGCAACTGTTAATTCATCAATTTCTTCTATTGCACATGATAAGAGAATTCCAGTCAATGTTGTTGACTCTCCAGCGTTGTCAAGCTTTATAATGCCCTCTATTGTTGATCGCTCACCCGTTATTATTGCAGTATCCTCAGCTGGTAAGGCTCCTGTCTTAGCTAGAATTATTAGGGCCAAATTAGAGACCGTCATTCCAAGTGCCTATGGAATACTGGCTGAAATTGCAGGTGAATATAGACAGAAAGTTAAAGATCGTTTTTCCAAAATCAAGGATAGAAGAGCCTTTTGGGAGGCTACATTTTCTGGTGTCATTGCTGAGAAAGTTTTTTCAGGGCGAATTAATGAGGCAAAGGATGACATAGAAAAACAGCTTAATGATTCAGTAGAGATGGAATTAGGGGAGGTCTATCTAGTTGGAGCAGGTCCAGGTGATCCTGATTTATTGACTTTTAAGGCTTTGAGATTAATTCAGCAGGCTGACGTTGTTCTTTATGACCGCCTTGTTTCTAAAGGGGTAATGGATCTAGTTCGAAGAGACTCTGAGCTTATATATGTAGGTAAAAAAGGAGGTAGTGACAAATCAACGAGGCAGGTTGATATTAATAATCAGCTAGTTGAACTTGCAAAGTCAGGAAAGAGAGTTTGTCGGTTAAAAGGTGGCGACCCATTTATTTTTGGAAGAGGTGGTGAGGAGATAGAATCTCTATCTGAGAATGGAATACCATTCCAGGTTGTCCCAGGAATTACTGCTGCATCTGGTTGCTCCTCATACGCAGGAATTCCACTCACCCATAGAGATTATTCTCAGTCTTGCAGATTTGTAACTGCGCACCTAAAGAATGGAACAACCAATCTCCCGTGGGATGAGTTCATTGTTGATCAGCAAACTATTGTTTTCTATATGGCTTTGAGTGGCGCTAATTATATATGCGAGAAACTCATGGAGCACGGGATGGATAAAGACATGCCCATTGCAATTATTGAAAAAGGAACAATGCCAGAGCAAAAGGTATATATTTCATCATTAACTAAATTACCAGATTTATTAGCAAAGGAAGATATTCATGCACCAACCTTGATGATTGTGGGTGAGGTTGTCAAGCTCAATGAGAAGTTGAATTGGTACGGTAATTAAATAACAAAATCTATTTCTTAATGAAGAAAAATATAATTTATTTGGGTATAATTCAGAATTCTTCGCGGGAGTGGTGGAATTGGTAGACACGCTGGATTTAGGTTCCAGTGTCGCAAGACGTGAGAGTTCGAGTCTCTCCTTCCGCACCATAAATCAAAAAACACAAAGAGCTCTTAGGGGCTCTTTTTAATTTCAATCAAAACCAATCATTCTTTTTGGAGTAAATTTTGGAAATTCTTTTTACAATTCTTAATGTGATCAAATATTTAATTTACGTTTTGATTGTCATTGCTATTTTGATATTTATATTTCTTAAAATTAATCCTGCCTTTGGATCTTCACCTGATAAAAATACCAAAGAGATAATTGTTAATTCAGAGAACTTTTTTGAAGGTAAATTTCGCAATATTAAAACAACATACACAAACTATCGAACTTCAGAAAAAAAAGCAACTCTAAAGGAATGGTTCTCACCACCTAAAGAGAAAAATCCCTTAAACCCACTTCCAACTAAGAAATTTAAAGGCCAAGATTTAACAGAAGGCAAGTTTGTTTGGTTTGGGCACTCTACTCTTCTTATGAGAACTGAAGGCTTGGTAGTTATGACTGATCCTGTTTTTAATAGAGCTTCTCCTCTGCCATCATTTAGTTCCAAGAGTAAAAGAAATTTTTTTAATGGAAAACCATTTGCATTTGAAAACCCGATTTTGATAGATAACCTTCCAAAAGTTGACATTGTTATTATCTCTCATGATCACTATGATCACCTTGATTCTAAGGCGATTAAAGACTTGTCTAATAGAGTTGATCATTTTTTTGTACCTTTAGGTGTTGGAGCGCATCTAGAAAGATGGGGAGTAAATAAAAATATAATTACTGAGCTTGATTGGTATGACAGTAAGAATTATAAAAATATTAAATTTACTTTCGCTCCTTCGCTTCACTTTAGTGGACGAGGAGTAACTAATGGAAACTCAACATTATGGGGATCTTGGATTATTAAATCCAATAAATTAAACGCATATTTTAGTGGTGATGGTGGATACTCAGAAACGTTTAAGAAATTAGGAGATCAATACGGCCCTTTTGATATAGCCTTTATTGAAAATGGTGCTTATAACGTTGATTGGTCAAATGTCCACATGTATCCAGATGAAGCTGTGCAGGCCAACATCGATTTAAAATCTAAGGTTTTATTTCCGATACATTGGTCTAAATTTGATTTATCAATTCATCCTTGGGATGAGCCAATAATTCGAATTACTAAAGAGGCTGAAAAAAAGAATGTTAATATTGCAACACCGATGATTGGTGAGATATTTGATCTTATTAATTTACCTAAAACCCCATGGTGGGAATCAGTCAGAAATCCTGTAAAATATTAGCTCTTAAATACATGATTTAAATATGATTTTATGTTGATTGAAGTTGGACACTTTGCACTCGTTCTTGCATTAATTATTTCAGTTGTTCTGATTGTGATTCCCTCGATTGGACTCTATCAGAATAAAATTTCTCTTGCTCAGCTTGCGAAGCCATTAGTTTGGGCTCAAGGCTTTTGGATTGCAGTAGCCTTCTTTGTGTTGATGAGTGCATTTCTGAGTAATGATTTTTCAGTTAAGTATGTTGCCGATAATTCAAATACGCAGCTTCCATTACTTTACAAAGCTTCAGCTGTATGGGGCTCTCATGAAGGGTCTTTACTTTTATGGGTTTTCGTACTATCTTTGTGGACAGTTGCTGTTTCGATTTTTTCAAAAAGAATTCCATCAGATTTAATCAATCAAACCCTTATAGTTCTTGGGGCTATTAGCTTTGGGTTTTTACTTTTTCTTCTCTTTACGTCTAATCCTTTTGAGCGTTTAATGATGTCACCACTTGAGGGTCGAGAACTTAACCCTCTTCTTCAGGACTTTGGTTTGGCAGTTCATCCTCCTATGCTTTATATGGGCTATGTCGGCTTGGCTATTCCATTCGCTTTTGTGTTATCTGCACTCATTAGAGGACAGCTTGATAGTACATGGATAAGATGGACTAGGCCTTGGGCTCTAGTTTCCTGGTCTTTTTTAACCATTGGAATAACCCTCGGAAGTTGGTGGGCCTATTATGAGCTTGGTTGGGGAGGCTGGTGGTTTTGGGATCCTGTCGAAAATGCATCTTTTATGCCTTGGCTTGTTGCAACAGCTCTGGTTCATTCTTTAAGTGTGAGTGAGAAACGCGGTGCATTCAAGCAGTGGACTGTGCTTCTGGCAATTGGAGGTTTTTCATTGAGTCTGCTTGGGACATTTCTTGTGCGCTCTGGAGTTCTAACATCGGTACATGCTTTTGCAACAGATCCAACAAGGGGACTCTTTATTCTTATCTTTTTATTTGTTGTGATTGGTGGATCATTGGTTCTTTATACATGGCGTTCTAGCTTATTACAACAGAGCAACCCTTTTTCATTATTATCAAGGGAGACAGGACTTCTTATTAATAATATTTTGCTTGTTACTGCGATGTTAAGTGTTCTTTTGGGGACGCTTTATCCACTCATTCTAGACACTCTCAACCTTGGAAAAATTTCAGTTGGAGCCCCCTATTTCAATGCAGTTTTTGTGCCAATTATGATTCCTGGTGTCATCGCGCTAGCAGTATTCCCCTATGTACGGTGGAAGAAAGATTCACTATCAAGGGTTTTCAATTTACTAAGGTTTGAGTGGATTTGTGTTGTGCTATTAACTTTCCTTTCATGGGTTTTCATTACCGACAATGTTTTTGTTCTAGTTGCAGTTGGTCTATTCATATGGGTGGTTAACCATGTCCTAGTTTTATTTATAAAAAGACTGCGATCGAAAGCAAAGCTTTCTATGTCATTTATCGGAATGATTATTGCGCATCTTGGAATTGCTGTTTTTGTTCTTGGGGCGACAGTGACAACCCAACTCGGTATTGAAAAAGATATCAAAATGAATATCGGAGAAACTCAAACGATTGCTGGACATGACTTTGTTTTTAATGGTGTGATCCCTCATTCAAAAGAGAACTATTCTGGATTTATTGGAGACATTAGTGTTTTTAAAAATACTAAAAAAGTGGCTCAGCTAAGCCCTGAAAAACGTTACTACCAAACAGGCATGCCAATGACTGAAGCATCGATTGATCCCTCAATCACAAGAGATCTCTACGTTGCACTCGGTGAAGGCTTGGGAGGTGGAGCTTGGAGCGTCAGAATTTATTATAAGCCGCTTGTTCGTTGGATATGGTTAGGTGGTCTAATGATTGCACTTGGAGCTCTTTTTGCCGCCATTGATCGACGTTACTTTTTGAGAGTTAAATCGTGATTCTAGCCTGGCAATTTATAATAATGATTGCATTGTCATGCGCGTTTTTTGCGTGGTTTCTATTTAGGCCAATCAATGAGAGTTTGAGCGGTGAAGATTCCAACATTACTATCAATAAGCAAAGGCACGATGAGCTTAAATCTGACATTAACCAAGACCTCATTGCTGATGACCAATACCAGGCTGCCGAATCTGAAATAATTAGCACCTTGGCTACTGAGTTAAGGGCTGATCAAAAGGAAAGTATTGCGATAAAGCCATTGCCTTGGACACTCGCAATTATTTTAATTCTTAGTATTTTGTCACTAGGTATATATTCTCAATTAGCACCAAAAATGATTCCATCTGAGAATTCTCTATCAGAGCCGATGAGCATGAGTGATAGTATCGAGAGGCTTCAGAGTTTTATAGAGGAGAATCCAAGTGATTTTCAGGCCTTAAAAATGTTAGGCCTAGCTCAAATTGGTATTGGTAATGTTAATGAATCAATCAAAGCATTCGAGAGTGCATATTTAATAAATTCGAAAGATATTGACTTATTACTTCAATTTGCAAGTGCTATTGCGGCTAGTCAAGATGGACAATTCGACGGCAAATCTAAAGTTTTGATCGATGAAGCGTTGAGTCTTGATTCACAGTCTATTCAAGTTTTATATTTTTCAGGCATTGTTTCAGCGCATGAAGGCAATCTTAATGACGCTATTGAGTTTTGGGAAAAAGCACTCTACCTTATGTCTAACGATCATCCGGATAGAAATATAATCGAAGAGGCTCTGGGTACGGTATTGAATTTACAAGTAAAATAGCCATCATGAGCACGACACTAGAGCTAGCAAAATCCCTTATAAGTAAAGCTTCAGTTACGCCTGACGATTGCGGCTGTCAGGCGATAATGATTGATCGACTCAAAAAAATTGGCTTCGAAATACATCCACTTAAATTTGGAGACGTGGATAATTTTTGGGCAGTTCATGGAAACAGAGGACCATTATTTGCCTTTGCGGGGCACACAGATGTTGTCCCTGCAGGAGATGAGAATGCCTGGAATACTAAGCCATTTGAGCCGACGATAAAAGATGGGTTTCTCTATGGTCGCGGCGCTGCTGACATGAAAGGTGGGCTTGCTTCAATGGTCACTGCAACTGAAGATTTTATTAAAGATAATCCAAATCATAATGGCAGAATTGCTTTTCTGATTACCTCTGATGAAGAGGGTGTTGCAGTAAATGGAACTGTAAAGGTCATGGAATACCTTACTGAAAATAACCAAAAGATAGACTATTGCTTATTAGGCGAACCTTCATCCACCTCTATTACTGGAGATGTTATTAAAAATGGAAGAAGAGGGTCATTAAATGGTGTTATGAAGGTTCATGGAAAGCAGGGTCATGTTGCATACCCTCATTTAGCTAAAAACCCTATTCACCATGTTTCTCCTGCGCTTAATGATCTTTGTAAACAAGAGTGGGATAATGGTAATGACTATTTTCCAGCAACCTCTTTTCAAATATCAAATATGCATTCAGGAGATGGCGTAACAAATGTTATTCCTGGGGATGCCACGGTGATGTTTAATTTTCGTTACTCTACCGAAACGACTAAAAAGGAATTGCAAAAGAAAGTGCATGAAATTCTAGATTCACATAACCTTGATTACTCCATAGAGTGGTCTCATTCTGGATACCCATTTTTAACGCCACAAGGCGAACTTGTGAGCGCATGCATCGAGGCGATTAAAAAAACTAAGGGTATTGAGCCCGAATTATCAACCTCTGGCGGAACCTCGGATGGAAGATTTATTGCACAAGAGGGTACTCAAGTTATAGAGCTTGGACCAGTCAATGCAACTATTCATCAGGTTAATGAGTCTGTTTTAGTCCAAGATCTTGATGACTTAAGTGAGATTTATTATCAAGTGCTTACGAATATATGTTCTTAGTTTTGATTTCAAATGAAATTTGACATCATTACCCTTTTTCCTGAAATGTTCTCTGCAATAAAAGAGGAGGGAGTTATTGCTAGAGCGATCAAAAAGTCGATCATTTCGATTAAAGAATGGCAGCTTCGAGATTTTAGTGAAAATAAGTACAAAAATGTTGATGATAAAGCATATGGTGGCGGTGCTGGAATGGTTATGCAGGTCAAACCGATTAGAGACTGCATCAAAAAAATTAAGGAACGAGAGCCAGAAACCAAAGTTATCTATCTATCTCCACAGGGCGAGCCGTTAAATCAAAATTTGGTTGAAAAATTAGTATCCTTTGAATCATTAACGCTTCTTTGCGGTCGATATGAAGGCGTTGACGAGAGAATTATTGAGAATGATGTTGATTTTGAAGTATCAATTGGTGATTATGTTATTAGTGGTGGCGAGCTAGCCGCAATGGTCTTGATAGATTCAGTTAGTAGGCGATTACCAAATGTTTTGGGTAATAAAGACTCATTGAATGATTCCTTTGCTAATAATTTACTTGATTACCCTCACTATACAAGGCCAGAAAGTATCGATGGAGACTTAGTTCCTGAGGTATTATTGAGTGGTAATCAGGCTAAGATTGATGCTTGGCGGTTAGAGCAAGCAAAAAAGAAAACGCAACAAAAACGACCTGATCTTTTATCAAGTTAAAACATTGGATTAAAGTAGATCCTTGAATTGTTATTAGAAGGCCAATCGTATATAATTTTAGCTACATTTTGAATAAATTAATTTATGAATAAAAATCGCTCCTTTGTCGGCTCAAATGTTGCACTAATTACTCCAATGTTTGATGATGGGAGTGTTGATTATGAATCACTAAATAGCCTCATAGACTTTCATATTGATTCTGGAACAAGCTCAATAGTTTCAGTTGGAACGACTGGTGAATCAGCAACTGTGGGTGTTAAAGAACATCTTAAGATAATAGATCACACGATTAAATATGCTGCAAGAAGAATTCCAATTATTGCTGGGACTGGGGCAAACTCTACTTCTGAGGCTATTGAGCTCACACAGGAGGCTAAAAATTTTGGTGCTGATGCCTGTTTACTTGTCACTCCTTATTACAATAAACCGACTCAAGAAGGATTATTTCAGCACTTTAAATTAATTGCTGAAAGTGTTAGTATCGATCAAATTCTTTATAATGTGCCTGGAAGAACTGCAGTGGACATGTCAGTAGATACCACTTCAAGACTCTCAGAAATTTCAAATATTATTGGCATTAAGGATGCTACGGGAGACCTATCAGTTATACAAGGGCTTATTTCAAAGTGCTCTGAAGATTTTTTGCTGCTTACGGGTGATGATGCTACGGCGATCGATTTTCTTCTTTTGGGTGGTCATGGAGGTATTTCGGTCACTGCAAATGTTACTCCTAAAGAGCTTCAAAAAGCATATCTAGCTGCTATTGCTGGAAACGCAGAGTCTGCAAAGAAATTAAATGAAGAACTTTCAGGTCTTCATAAAAACCTATTTATTGAGTCAAATCCAATACCTGTGAAATGGGCTCTTCATAAAATGGGTTGGTGTGACAGCGGAATTAGATTACCATTACTTGAGTTATCAAATGAATGTAAGTCAGTTGTTGAAAATAATTTAAAGGAATTAGATTTAATATGAAAATTACCAATTATTTATTGATAGCTTTAATTAGTTTGTTTGTAGCTAGTTGTTCTAAAGTTGCTGATCCAATTAAAAAGTTTAGTATAGGAAGTAGGGCTGTTAATTATGAGACGAATGAAAATGTTGATTCTTTAGTCATACCACCAGATCTTACAGCGCCGAGCTCTCAAGGCTCATTTACTAAGGTGATTGAAGTTGATAATAGCAATGTTCTAAAAAGAGTACAAAATGTTGAAGTTAAGCGAGATAAGTATCGCCGATGGCTCTTGGTTGATTTACCACCGAATGAAGTCTGGACTTTGTCAAAAGAGTTTTTCCGCTCCTACGGATTTACCATAGAAAAGGAAAATCAAAAGATTGGCGTCTTGGAAACTGATTACTTGGAGATCGAGACAAATGTACCTGATAAGTCCTTGGGTGCAATTCGTGCTTCACTATCAAAAATTTTAAAGACGCAATATGGCTTACCAATTGCTGATAAGTATAGAATTCGTATTGAGCCAACGGCTAATCCAATGGAGACTGAAGTTTACTTGACTTTAAGCTCAATTGGTGAGGTTGTTAATGGGGCAATGAGAGTATGGCAACCAAGAGAGAAAGATGTTGAGTTAGAAACTGAAATGCTGCTTCAGCTAATGATTTTTTTAGGCAGTGAAAGAGCAGATTCTATTGCTAAGATTCAATCAAATCTAGAAGAGAAAAAAGCTAATTTGTCAGTTGTTTTGTCAGAGACAGGTTATGCTTCTTTAGTTTTTCCATTCGACAAAAATGAGTCATGGGAGCTTCTAGGTTGGGCGCTTGATGAATTAAGTATTGATATTGATGATCGTGATCAACTTGAGGGTAGCTACTTTATTAATGTAACTACTAATAAAGGTTTGTTCTCTAAACTACTACCAACAGCCTCAAATAATAAAACGTATCAATTGATTTTAAAAGAAGACACTAGCTCACAGACAAAAGTTATTTTTGTAGATCTCAGTGAAGAGGATGATCAGAAAACAATTAGCTATAGTGCAGAATTATTCGATCAAATCGCTTCCAAGTTTTAACTTTTTTAAAATCAAGCTAGATTTTAGTAAATCATGCTGACAAAAAAACAAATTCAAGATATTACCAATGAAAATTTATTGGTTAGTGACTTGTCTGATTCTGATTTGCTGGAATTTTGCATTCTAGCTAATAAGAAATATCGAAGTGGAAACTCTATAATTACTGATGAAAATTATGACTTCATCTTCATTTCTGAGCTTAAAAAAAGACTGCCTGATCACCCATTTCTTCAAAAGGTTGAAGCTGAAAATGAAGGATTTTCAGATGAAAAGATTAAGCTTCCTGAAAAAATGCTCTCGACTGATAAAGCTTATACTTGGGGAGAAGTCGAGAAATGGCTTGAAAGAATTTCAAAATTTTCTGAAGAAATAAACGTCCTACTTTCTGAAATTCAAATTAAAGGAACTGCAAAGTTGGATGGATTCGCAGGTTATGATGACGGAAAAAAACTCTACACACGAGGTGATGGTAATAAGGGAAGTGATATTAGCAGAGTATTTCAAAGAGGACTTGGAATTTTAAATGAAAGTGAAAGAGGACAAGGTCCTGGAGAGATTGTTGTTAAGAGAAGTTATTTCGAAAGTCATTTGAGTAGTCATTTTGAGTATCCAAGAAATTTTCAAGCAAGTCTCATTAAAGAAAAAGAGTTAGATAAGTTTGCTAGAGATGCAATTGATGCAAAGGCCGCTTTGTTTGTACCTTTTAAGCAACTACCCTTTTGGCAAGGCAGTATTGATGAGTTCCAAAATCAATTCTTAGATATAGTAATTGAGCTAGAGGAGGGTGTTGATTTTGATATTGACGGCGTAGTCTTTGAAATAATCAATCCTGAATTAAGAGAATTTATGGGTTCGAATCGTAAATTCCATCGCTGGCAGATTGCCTACAAAGAAAATAAGGAAAAAGCACAAGTAAAAGTTATTTCAGTCACAGCTCAAGTAGGCAGAACTGGAATGATTACGCCTGTTGCAGAGTTGGAGCCGACTCAATTGAGCGGCGCAACTATTTATAGAGCAACTGGTCATCACTATGGACTAGTCAAAGAGCAAGGTTTAGGCGCTGGAAGTGTCGTTGAGTTAACTCGAAGTGGAATGGTAATCCCTAAAATAAATAAGGTTCTTAAAACTGCTGAGGTTGATATACCTTTGAACTGTCCAAGCTGCAATTCTCTTTTAATTTGGGACTCGGATTTTCTGATGTGCCCTAATGTCAATGCTTGCCAAGACCAAATTGTTGGGAAAATGATATATTTTTTCCGTATCTTGGCAAATAATGATGGATTTGGACAAGCAACAATTCAAAAACTTTATGAAAAAGGTATACGTCAGGTGAGTGATATATATCTACTCAATGTGGACAAACTAGTCTCTATGGGCTTTGGTGATAAAACCTCTCAAAATCTCATTAATCAGCTTGAAAGGTCGCGCCAAGAAAGTATCGAAGATTGGCGCTTTTTAGCTGCTTTTGGCGTACAAAGACTTGGAATGGGTAACTGCGAAAATTTATTAAAAAATTATTCAATTGAAAAAGTTTTTAACCTTTCAGTTGATGATATTGCTAATATAGATGGTTTTGCTGAGTTAACCGCAAAACTCATTTTTGATGGACTATTGTCCATTAAATCTCAATATGAAGTATTGATATCTGGCGGTTTTGATTTAGAGAAAACTTTATTAATAGATGATAATCACGCAAACTCAAATGCTTTTTATAAGAAAAAAATTGTTTTTACGGGCACAATGAGTCAATCGAGATCTGATCTAGAAAAGCAAGCAAAGTCATTAGGAATAAATGTAGCAAAGACTGTAAGCTCAAAAACTGACTTTCTGATTATTGGAGAAAATGTTGGACAGTCAAAGATGAATAAGGCCAAAAATCATAATGTTGAAATTCTTTTGGAGTCAGAATATTTAAATAAATTAAATATCTAAAAATATATTCTATATAATATAGCGTACTTGAAACCAATGTTGGTATCAAGAAAAGACATTGACGTTTATTTGGGTAATAACCTAGATAAGCGTTTTTTTTCGTCAGTTTAAAGATGAGCTGAACTGGTATAGAGGCCCGCTACTTTCTTGAAGGTAGTGGGCCTCTTTGTTTTTTGATATAGGAGTAATGATATGAAAATGGTTACAGCTTTTATCCAGCCAAAAAGACTGGATAGCGTGAGACAAGTTCTTTCAGAAATTGATATTAATGGTGTTTCTGTTACTGAAGTAAAAGGGTTTGGAAGACAAAAAGGCCACACTGAGCTCTATCGAGGTGCTGAGTTTGTGGTGGAATTCCTCCCTAAAGTTAAATTAGAAATTGCGATTACCGACGAGCAAGTTGATGAGGTTATTGAAACCATCAGTGCTGCATGCAAGATTAATGGTGGAAAGATCGGAGATGGCAAAATTTTTGTAACTAGCCTAGAGCAGGTTGTCCGTATTCGTACGGGTGAATCTGGGCCAGAGGCACTATAGGAGTAGGAAATGGAAAATCAAATTTTAGAATTACAATATGCAATTGATACTTTTTACTTTTTAGTAATGGGTGCTCTTGTTATGTGGATGGCGGCTGGCTTTTCGATGCTAGAGGCTGGTCTGGTGAGAAGTAAAAATACAGCGGAAATATTAACTAAAAATATTGGTCTTTTTGCTATTGCTTGCACTATGTACATGATCTATGGTTATGACTTGATGTATGGTGGTGGAGCATTTCTATCGGGAATTAGTGGCCAGGGTGAAACATACTCAAATGCCTCTGACTTTTACTTCCAGGTAGTCTTTGTAGCCACAGCGATGTCAATCGTATCTGGTGCGGTTGCTGAGAGAATGAAGTTATTTACGTTTTTTGCCTTTGCTGTAATTTTTACAACTATCATTTATCCTCTCGAAGGATCTTGGACTTGGGGCGGAAATGATGTTTTCGGTCTGTACAACTTAGGTGATTTTGGTTTCTATGACTTTGCAGGATCAGGCATTGTTCATATGGCTGGAGCAGCTGCAGCAATTGCTGGAGTGATGGTTCTTGGGCCAAGAAAAGGAAAATATGACAAAGATGGAAATTCAAAACCTATTTTGGGTGCAAATCTTCCTTTAGCTACTTTAGGAACATTTATTTTATGGTTAGGCTGGTTTGGTTTTAATGGTGGCTCAGTCTTAGCAATGGCAAGTAAAGAAAGCGCAGATGCGGTAGCAATGGTATTTGTTAATACTAATGCTGCTGCTGCAGGAGGCGTCATTGCTGCACTTGTTTTTGCAAAACTTTGGTTTGGTAAAGCAGACTTAACGATGACACTTAATGGCGCTTTAGCAGGTCTTGTTGCAATTACTGCTGGACCAGACACGCCAAGTGCACTTGTTGCAAGTTTAATCGGAGCAGTCGGTGGTGTTATTGTAGTACTTTCAATAGTTTGGCTTGATCGTGAACTAAAAATAGATGACCCAGTCGGTGCCATTTCAGTGCATGGTATTGTTGGACTTTGGGGGCTTTTAGCTGTTCCTCTAACAAATAGTGATGTTTCATTTTCAGGACAGTTAGTGGGAGCTGGAACAATATTTGTTTGGGTGTTTGCAACATCCTATTTAGTTTGGCTAGGCCTTAAATCTTTGATTGGAATTCGCGTATCAAAGGAAGAAGAAGAAGATGGTGTTGATCTTTCCGAATGTGGATTGGAAGCTTATCCAGAGTTTGTAACTAAATAGTGCAAGCTGATACTGTCAAATTATAGGTTTTTAAAATTTTTGGTTTGACACTTTTCACTTCAGCATAAAGCTGAAGTGAAAGTTTAATGACTTTGCTGGTGAATTATTCTCCTTTTTCACCAGCTAAGGCTTTAAAGTAGAGTTTTATGAACAACAGTTGAGGAATAATCCTTAATTAAATATACCTCCAGTAAGGTATATTTATGGAATTAATAATGAAGAAAACAAAAATGAATCAATCGCCCCTTAAAATTATTCTGGTTGACGAAAATATGGGTCGTTCTGCAATTTTAAGGCGAGCTCTTCAAGACAAGGGGCATGAGGTTATTTGCCGCTTAGATGAAAGTGAAAATCTTGCCAATAGTAATGAAATTACCCATGCAGACGTTGTTATTGTCAATGCAGATATTCCTGATGAGGCCGTCTTTGCAAATTTAAGGGATGTCAATAAAACGAAACCAAAGCCAATTGTTATGTTTACGGAAGCTTCAGAGGAGCATATGGCTGGAACAGCTATCAAATCTGGCGTTAACGCGTACATTGTTGATGGGCTTGAAGAAAAAAGAGTACAGCCAATTATTGATGTAGCCATTGCTCGCTTTAGAGAGTTTCAGGCGTTAAAAGATGAATTAGATGCAACAAGAAGTCAGTTGGCTGAACGTAAATCAATTGAAAAAGCAAAAGGCCTTCTAATGAAACACAAAAAAATTAATGAAGATGAGGCTTATCAGTCCCTGAGAAAAATGGCAATGGATAAAAATAAGCGAATTTCAGAAGTTGCCGACGGCATTATCAGTGCTTTTGAGCTTTTAGGCTAAATTTTTTTTATTTTTTCTCTCTGGAGGCTTTTTCATCATGGCCAGATACCCCAAAGCGTCTCGCTAGTTCAGACTCAATTTCTTCAATACTAATTTCCTCGTGACGAAGAAGGACCATGAGATGAAACCATAAATCAGCTACTTCGTGGATAACTTCATTTCTTCCTTCCTCTCTAACCGCTTTAATAACTTCTTCAGACTCTTCACTGATTTTTTCCAAAATCGAGTCTGCACCTTTTTTATACAAAGAGGAGACATAAGATTTTTCTGCAGTAAAAGATTTTCTTTCTTCCAGAATTTTTTCTAAGGCATTTAAGGTGTTATCCATAGATTTCTTTTGGGTCTTTAATTACATCAGAGACACTTTTCCATTGATTATTTTCAAGCTTATTGAAAAAACAATTAGCACGTCCAGTATGACAGGCAATGCCACCTTTTTGATTCACTTTGAGTAAAATGACGTCCTGATCACAATCCGTATATATCTCCACTATATCCTGGTAGTTTCCAGACTCCTCGCCCTTGAACCATAGTTTTTTTCGTGATCTCGAAAAATAAACTGCTTTATTTGTTTTTATACTTAAAGATAATGCCTCATCATTCATCCATGCCATCATCAAGATTTCATTTGTTGAATAATCTTGAGTGATTACCGGAACAAGTCCTTTTTCATTAAACTGAATAGTATCGTGAGGTTTCATATTTGTGCTTTATTGTTTCGTAATAATTTTACCAATGCATTCTAAATCAATGAAGATTTATTTATTAGAGTCCAGCTTTGAGACTTGCAACAATAAATTGATCTAGGTTTCCATCAAGTACATCCTGAGTATTAGTGCTTTCTACGCCTGTTCTTAAATCTTTAATCCTTGACTGATCAAGAACATATGAACGAATCTGATGACCCCAACCAATATCTGACTTTAAATCCTCAACATCTTTTTTATCGGCGTTTCGTTTTTGAATTTCAAGTTCATAAAGTTTTGATTTTAACTGTTTCATTGCTTGATCTTTATTTGAATGCTGGGAGCGGCCATCCTGACATTGGACCACTGTCGAGGTTGGCAAATGAGTAATCCTTACTGCAGATTCAGTTTTATTTACATGTTGGCCACCAGCCCCTGAAGCGCGATAGGTATCAATACGAAGATCAGATGGATCAATCACAATTTCGATGTCATCATCAATCTCGGGTGATACAAAAACCGAAGAAAATGAGGTATGCCTTTTGCCATTTGCATTATATGGAGATTTTCTAACGAGCCTGTGTATACCGATCTCACTTCTAAGCCACCCAAATGCATACTCACCATCAAAATGAATGGTTGCTGATTTAATGCCAGCAACATCACCAGCAGAAACCTCCATGAGCTTAACCTTGAAGTTGTGTTTGTCGCCCCATCTCAAATACATTCTTAAAATCATTTCAGCCCAGTCTTGCGCTTCAGTTCCACCAGATCCAGATTGAATATCTAAGTAAGCAGAGTTTTGGTCCATCTCTCCACTAAACATTCTCTCGAATTCATAAGTAGTAATAGAATTTTCAGTTTCGTTTAAGTCTGTAATGATTCCATTAACTGCATCACTATCGTTTTCAATCTCTGCCATCTCTAAAAGTTCTTTAGCATCATTTAAGATGCTTGATGAGTTAGAAAATGTTTCACAAATTTTATCAAGTTGAACTTTTTCTTTACCTAGTGCTTGAGCTTTGTCAGGATTAGACCATATATCTGGATTTTCTAATTCTAATTTAACTTCTTCAAGTCGATCTTGTTTTTCATCAAGCTTAAGATACTTTGACAATATATTCAATCGATCTATGAGTTCTGATATTTTTTGGTAATAAGCTGACAGTTCCATGACTCTATTTTAATGCGACAAGTAATAAAAAAGCCCCAAAATAGGGGCTTTTATTTGTCTAATATAAATTTCCTATTTTCTTAAGCCTAACCTTGAGATTAAATTTGCATAAGAAGTAAGATCATTATTTTTAACATACGCAAGTAATTTTTTGCGCTGTGAAACAAGACGTAAAAGCCCTCTTCTTGAATGATGGTCTTTTTTATGAGTTTTAAAGTGCTCAGTTAAATGCTTTATTCTGGCTGTTAACAGAGCAACTTGAACATCTACAGATCCAGTATCTGAAGAGTCTTTTTGGTATTCTTTAATAATAGATTGTGTGTCAATAGACATATTTATAGTTTATGTATCAAAATTAAGCTGCAAATTATACTCTATTTTTTAGAATTGTTGTATTTCTAATAAAATATTATTAATTAAATTTGTAAAAGTTTTTTTCATCATTTGGCCTTGTTTTAAATCGACGATGAATCCACAAATACTGTTCAGGTGAGTGTTTAATTTGTTTTTCTAAAATTTGATTGACAACTGTTGCATCATGAATAGGATCATTCGTTGGATAGTTAGAAATCGGCTTTTCAAAGGACATCAAATATCCATTACTAGTCCTTATAAAACTATAAGGTATTACCCTTGTGTTGTTATTTTTTGCAAGTCTTGCAGTAGCTGAAGCAGTAGCAGTCTGAATTCCAAATAATGGCGCAAAAACACTGTTATTTTTACCTAAATCTTGATCAGGAGCATACCAAATTGGAAGGCTGTTATTAATCGCTTTAATAATGGATCTTGTATCAGTGCTTTTAATCATTACAGCGCCATTTTTTTTGTATCCATTGACCATAATACTATCAAATAGTTTGTTATTTTGAGGTCGATAAATATTTGCGATGGTATGGTTAATTAATAGTGCACGACTCCCTAACATGAGAGGCATAAAATGTGAGCAAAGAAGGATAATTCCACCTTCATTTTTTAGTGCATCTTTAAAAAAATGTTCATTCTTTATCGTTAAAAGTCTTTTAATTTTATTATTACTTCCATAATAAGCGTTAGCAGTTTCGAAAAAACTTACTCCAATTGCCTCAAAGTGTCTTTTAACCAGGCTGTTAACTTGAGATTGTTTTTTTTCAGGAAAACAGTTTGAAATATTTGAGTAAGCAGTCGATCTCAATTTATGCATAAATGGATGAAGCAGCCTTCCAATGGCTTTTCCTGTCAACACTTGAGCTTTAAATGGAATAAAGACTCCAATTCGCATAAAGAGAATCAGAATCCATGTAAGTAAAAATTTAGGGTGAATAAATTTGACGTTTAACATTAAAATAAAAAGAAAATGAAACTAAAAATTAAGCTATAAATTATGCCATTTATTGACAGAGATTTTATCAATGATTTACCCAATAGAGTAGATATTGTTGGTCTGATCAATAAACGCGTGGCTTTAAAAAAAGCTGGTAAAGATTATAAGGCATGCTGTCCTTTTCATGAGGAAAAAACACCTTCTTTCACTGTAGTTCCAACCAAACAGATATACCATTGTTTTGGCTGTGGTGAAAGTGGCGGTATTATTGATTTTGTTATGAAATATGATCATTTGGCTTTTGTAGAGGCAATTGAGACTGTGGCAGGCGAGTCTGGAATTTCAGTTATCTATGATCAAACCGCCAAACCTGTTGATATGCGCTTTAAGAGATACAATAAATTAATGGAAGAGTTGAGTAGTTTTTATCAAGATCAACTCAAAAAATCAGCCGCTAAAAAGAAAGTAGTGGATTATGCAAAAAAACGTGGAATAAGTGGATCGATTGCTAAACGATTTGAACTAGGTTTTGCTCCGCCAGGATGGACCAATCTTTTTGATTCTTATAAAAATAGTGAAGAATCAATTCAAGATCTATTATCAATGGGAATGATTGTCCCAAAAAAAGATAAAAAAGATGACTATTATGATCGTTTCCGAGATCGACTTATGTTTCCTATTCACAATACAAAGGGTTCAGTCATTGGCTTTGGAGGGCGCGTCTTATCGAGCAAAGATAATCCAAAGTATTTGAATTCTCCTGAAACTCCTTTGTTTTCAAAATCAAAAGAATTGTATGGTCTTTATCATTGTAGAAAATACTCCAGGAAAATTGATGCCATCATAGTTGTTGAAGGCTATATGGATGTCATTGCACTTCATCAACAGGGAATCACTAATGTTGTTGCTACTTTAGGAACGGCAACTACTTCATCACATTTACAAATTTTATCCCGCACAGCTGAAACGATTGTTTTTTGTTTTGATGGAGATAAGGCAGGAAGAGATGCAGCCTGGAAGGCTTTAAAAACGTCATTGCCTGCTCTAACTTCAGGCTTAGTAATCAAATTTTTATTACTACCGGAAGGGGAAGACCCTGACACATTAATTAATAGTGAATCAGCTAAAGCCTTCAATAAGAGAGTGGAAGAGGCTCAAACGCTTTCAAGCTTTTTATTTGAACATATAAAAACTGAAGTTCCTTTTAATACGATTGAAGGTAAGACATTGTTTTTAGAAAAGTCATCAGCATTAGTTAATCTAGTAAGCTATCCAATCTATCGTCAACAATTAATAGAAGGGATTGCTCAAACAATTGGGCAAAATATAACTCAAGTTGAAAAAGCAATTGAACAAAATATTGCCAATAATACCCAGCCTTATAATGCCAATGAATTTGAGCAAGCAAATATAGTCAATCACTCATTTCAAGCGAAGTCACGGAATGCTGGCTCTTCAAGTATGAAGAGCCTAATGTCGAGAATGATTTCATGTGTCATTAATTATCCATCCCTTGTTAATGACCCTGAGACCTCGAGTGTCATAGAAGAACGTGCTAGAAAGCTTCCAAAATCAGATGTTTTGGTTGAACTAATAAGATATATCCAGGTTGAATCTGATCTTTCAAAGGAGGCATTATTGTTGCCCTACAAATCTAAAGAAAGAATCTATAAGCGCCTTCAAGAGCTGAGTGTAATGGAGCCTTTTTTGAGTGAGTATGAGGCTAAAGAAGAATTTGGATATGCTCTAACTTCAGCCGAGAAATACTATGAAAGAAAAACCACAAAAGCCTCAATTCTCTCAGCAAAAACTCATGATGAGGAAAAAGCTGTCATGCAGAAAATCATCAAAAGTAAGATGAAATCAGTAAATCAAAAAAATCCTAACCCTCAAACTGAGGAATAATTTCAGGATCATTGATGAGTATTCTTTTCATTGCCTTTTGAAATGCTATCGAAGCAGAGTTTGATCCTTCGCATCGATTTCTCTTGGTTGGAGCCCAAGATAGAAAGCATTTTTTTGGGTAATCAAGCCTTACAGCCATAATATATTTAGGATTTTCTGCAGGTGAATAACCCACAAAATAAGTTCTCTTGGCGCCATCTTTATTGTATTGACCATCAATAACCATTTCAGCAGTTCCGGTTTTTCCAGCTACAGAATATCCATCAATAACTGCACGGTATCCTGAGCCTTTTATTGAGGCAACAGAATCAAGTATTTCAGAAATTCTTTTTGTTGAGTCGGGTGAAAACACTGGGGCTAAAGTATTGGCATCATTTTCAGTTTGAATTATTTTTAGTGAAGGAATGGAGCCTTCATTTGCAAAGACTAGGTAGGCTCTTGCAAGCTGAGCAAGATTTGTAGTCATGGGGCCATGACCAAATGAGAGTGACCTTTTATCACTTTCACCCCAAGTACTAAAATGTCTTAGTTCACCAGAATTCTCTGATCTTTGCATGACTCCCAGAGGCTTACCAAATCCTAGTTTTTTCCATGCATTATAAAACTCTTCATTTTCAATTTTTTCAGCTACTACGACTGTTCCTAAATTGTGAGATTTTTCGAGAATTCTTTGAATTGTCATCTCAAAAAATTTATTATCAGGTGGAAAGTTTGCTACTCTTTTTGTAACATCAATTAACTCATCATCAGTTGCAGTTATGACTCCTTTATCTAGCGCAAGAAGCATAGTAAAAGGTTTCATTGTAGATCCTGGTTCAGTTTTGTCTGAAAGAACGCGGTTTCTGTAATCGTCAGCACTATAATTTTGAATGTTATTAGGATTTGTAGACGGATAGTTTGCAAGTGCAAGTATCTCGCCACTTGGAGATAGAACAATCGCTGCAGCAGAATCTGCCTCATGAAACTCGGCTTGTTCTTTTATTGCGTTGAATACATGAAACTGAATATCTGAATCAATCGTAAGGTTTAAATCTTCCCCTTCCTTAAATTTTTTGATCATTTCAGCATCGTAATAGATATTAGAATTATCTTTGTTATCTGCTAGCCTTTTGATTCCATTGACTCCAGCTAAGTATTGATCGTATTCAGACTCAATTCCAAATACGCCAATATTTTCAGAGTTAGTTTTTCCAATCAAAGGCGCCATGGAGTCTTTCTTTGGATAGTAGCGAAAACCATCAGACTCAATTGCAACACCAGCGATTCTTTGTCTTGTACATTTATTAACCTCAATCTTTTCTTTAATTGTAGGCTTCATTCCAATAATTTTTTTAGCTTTATCAATAAGAGTGACCGATGGTGTTATAAATTCTTTAAAGCACACTTTAGATCGCTTCTTTTTAAGATGTGCAATATTATTTAAAATAGGGTCATTCACTTTAAGTTTGTCTTGAACAATAAAGTACTTTCTATTATTTATTTTTTTATCTACTATTTGCTCTCTAAAATCTATTCTGGGTATCTCTAATGCATCTGCCAAAAGGTCAATATATTCATCTTGAATAATCATGGGATCTAGATTGATTTTTTTATGAATTAGGTTGATTGCAAGAAGATTGTTGTTTCTATCTAAAATATTACCTCTGATAGATTTTTCTATAATTGAAAACTCTGAATTTTTTGAGGCTTTGGCCTTTAAAGAAACATCATTTGCTTGAATATCGGTAACACTAAATGCGCGATAAATGAAAATAAATACAATTACTATAAAGCAAACTTTAACAAGAGCTTGCCTATTTCTATAACCTTGAACGCGAGCTATTTTCATATAGTTACCTCTTCCCAATCTGATTCAAGGGGAACAAACATTAATAATTCATCTTTAGATTTTTGATAGACAGTTACACCACTTTGAATTTCAGAATATTCCATCATTAACTGCCTGTTCAAGGCATTAATTTTTTCGTTTTCAATTTTGAGTGTTTTTTCTGTTTTATGAAGTAAGTACATTTCATGATGCCAGTGAATACTCAATATTGATAACAAAATTATTGAAATTATCAAAATAAAATTGACAATAATTCTTTTTTGAAATATCGCTAACACTTTTCAGCTATCCTTAGTATTGCACTTCTTGACCTTCTATTCATTTTTATTTCTTCATTTGATGGCTTTACTTTTCCTAGGTCCTTAAGAAGGCAAGGTTGAGTATCATTCATCATGATTGGCAAGCCTTTTGGTATCTGTTTAGGACGAGAGTATTTGTGGATAAATTGTTTAACAATTCTATCTTCAATTGAGTGAAATGAGATGACAGCGAGTCTGCCACCTTTATCCAAGGCTTCAATCGTTTGAATTAATACTTCTGAAAGCATTTTTAGCTCATCATTAATGGCTATTCTTATAGCTTGGAAAGAGCGAGTTGCAGGATGCTTATTTTTGCCTGGTTTGACAACAGTAGAAATGAGATTTGCTAGCTCAAGAGTTGTCTTGATTTCATTACTTTTTTGATAATCTTTTATGGTCGATGCAATGATTCTACTTCTTTTTTCTTCACCATATTGATAGAGTGCATCTGCAATTTCTTTTTCACTAGTCTCCTTAAGCCATTCTGCAGCTGTGATTCTTTTAGATTGGTCCATCCTCATATCCAGTGCACCATCTTTATTAAAGCTAAATCCCCTGTCGGCATTATCTATTTGAGGAGAAGATATTCCAAGATCCATTAAGATTCCATCAACTTTACCAATTAATTCAATTTTATTAAGTTCGTTATTTAGTTTTGAAAAATTACAATGAACAAGTCCTAATCGGGAGTCAGGGAAATTATTTTCTGCATATTGGATTGCATCAATATCTTGATCAAATCCTATAACTCTTCCCGAGTCATTAAGATGATTAAGTATTCCTTGAGCGTGACCACATCGACCCAAAGTGGCATCAATATAAATACCATCTGGCTTTATATTTAGACCTTTTAAAGACTCATCAAAAAGAACAGAGTCATGGTGGTTAGATTCTTTAGTGGATGCATTATTCTTACTTAATGGCATTTAACTAGAGAGAAAGTTTTGAGATTTCCTGAGGCACTTCAGCTTGGTTGCTCAGTCTTTCAAGTTTTTCAATTTGTTCTTTCCATGCTCTTTCATCCCAAATTTCAAAACTTTTGCCTTGCCCACTTAATATGGCTTTATTATTTAAATTTGCATAATTCTTATGAGAGCTAGGAATTAAAATTCTACCAATTTTGTCTAATTCACATTCAATAGCATGCCCAATAAGTTTTCTCGATAATTTTTTGGTATGAATATTGAGAGAAGGAAGTTCACCAATTTTGAGTTCAAGTTGTTGCCAATCTTTTAAAGGATAGAGGACGAGACAAGAATCATCAGGATGAATACTCATGACCATCTGTCCAGAACAAATTTTAGTGACTTGTCCTAAATGACGAGTAGGAATTTTAATCCTACCTTTTGCATCAATTGATAATAGGTGAATTCCACGAAACATAAAATCCATTTTATACCATTATTTACCATTTAATTCCACTAAAATTTTTTTAGAAAATGATTTGTGATCATAATATTTTTTTATACTATGATTTTTGGAAAATTAATATATACCAAGGGTTAATGATTATATATAATCAAAAAAAACACCTACAATAATAATGGGAATAACAAGTCTATATTTTAAGGAGAGAAAATGAAACAAAGGGTCGGAATCATAGGCGCAGGTCCAAGTGGACTGGCACAACTAAGAGCTTTTAAATCTGCCGAAGAAAAGGGAGAAGTGATACCTGAAATTGTCTGCTTTGAAAAACAAGATAATTGGGGAGGGCTATGGAATTATAGTTGGAGAACTGGGCTTGACCAGCATGGCGAGATCGCTCATAGTAGTATGTATCGTTATTTGTGGTCTAATGGACCAAAAGAATGCTTAGAATTTGCTGACTATTATTTTGAGGAGCATTTTGGCCACCCTATTGCCTCCTTTCCTCCCAGAGAAGTTTTGTTTGACTATATTCAAGGACGAGTAAAGAAGGCAAATGTCAGGGATTTAATTCGATTTAATACTTCAGTTCGAAATGTTGAATATGATGAAGAAAGTGAGCAATTTACTGTCACAGCAAGCAATCTTGTTGATGATCAAATCTACGCTGAGAAATTTGATTACGTCATAGTTGCCAGTGGCCACTTTTCAACTCCCAACGTTCCAAATTATGAGGGTTTTAGTCATTTCAATGGCAGAATATTACACGCTCATGATTTCAGAGATGCTTTAGAATTTGAAGGGCAAGATATTTTGGTTATAGGTAGTAGTTACTCTGCTGAAGACATTGGATCTCAATGTTTTAAGTATGGTGCTAAATCAATCACTAGTAGTTATAGAACAGCGCCAATGGGTTTTGGCTGGCCTGAAAATTGGGAAGAAAAGCCCGCATTAGTCAAAGTGGATAGAAATACAGCTTTTTTTGCTGATGGAACATCAAAAGAAGTTGATTCAATCATTCTTTGCACCGGTTATATTCATCATTTCCCATTCTTACCCGACAGTTTGAGATTAAAAACTAACAATATCCTTTATCCTCTTGGATTATATAAGGGGGTTGTCTGGGAGAAGAATCCAAAACTTATGTATTTAGGAATGCAGGATCAATGGTATACATTTAATATGTTTGATGCTCAAGCTTGGTATGCAAGAGATATCATTCTTGATAAGATTACTCTTCCGACTTTTAGTGAAATGCAAGCACATACGCTAGAATGGCATGAAAAAGAAACTGCACAAGATGATGTTTCTTATGCAATTGACTTTCAAGGCTCTTACACGCAAATGTTAATTGATGAAACGGATTACCCCAATTTTGACATTAAGGGAGTGAATAGAACGTTTATGGACTGGAAGCATAATAAGAAGGACGGAATTATGACTTTTAGAGATAAGTCACATGCCTCTCTAATGACTGGAACAGAGTCTCCGCCTCACCACACTCCTTGGCTTGAGGCATTAGATGACTCTTTAGAAAGTTATCTAGATATTTGACTTAACTAGCCTATTAATTCAACATGTGAATTTTTTATTTAAAAAACATAATTAAAGATTAAAATTCACCACCTAATAAAATATAATAACTAGCTAAATAAAGGTTAAATTGTTATTCGGTGAACAATAAGGTCTGCCATAAATTTAAAAAATCTTCTATTGAAGATGTTTTAGAGCGTGCGAGGCAATATCGCTCTCTTCTTAAACCACGTCAAGAATTCGATGAACTTTACTAATAATCGTACAGTCAGTCTAAAAAAAATGATGGCATTAGCTGGATTATTTTGGTTTTTTTTCTTAATATTTTATCTTTTAGGGGCTTTAACCTTTCATTGTGGTGAGCAAGTCTTTACTGCATTTTATGTCTGGTTTAATGGCTCAATTTTTTATCCTATTCTGGCTACTTTATTAATTTTGACGCTTACTTTTCATGTTGTAATTGCAACTACTAGACAATTATCAAATAATGTCAGCTCTGGTGATCAATATAAAAAGCCTTATCCAAGGGCTGTTCCTAGAGTAGTCGCTTGGTCAGGCGCTTCTATAATTCTTATTTTCATCATTACTCATAGTGTCCAAATGTTGTCAATAAACACTGTTGATTTGTATTCAGAAATTCAAAATATTTTTCAAAGACCAATCATGTGGGCGATCTATGGGCTTGGAATGATTGCAATTTCTGCACATTTACATCATGGGCTATCAAACGTTCTTCAAACTCTGGGTATTTCAAGTAAACAGTATAAGAGTACGGCCTTCATAATTGTGCTTCTTATCATGGCAGGTTATGTCTCAATTCCATTAGGTATTTTGTATGCAAAAGTTTAATTCAAATATCCCAACAGGGCCTCTCGAGAATCGTTGGGAGAAGCATAAATTTAACCTTGCTCTTATTGCGCCTCAAAATAGGAAGAAATACAATGTAATAGTTATTGGAACTGGCCTTGCGGGCGCGTCATTATGTGCTACCTTGGGTGAAGCGGGTTACAATGTACAGTCTTTTTGTTATAACGATAGCCCTAGAAGGGCCCACTCAATTGCTGCTCAGGGTGGTGTTAATGCTAGTAAAAATTATCAAAATGATAGTGATAGCACTTGGAGGCTTTTCTATGACACTATTAAGGGTGGAGATTTTAGAGCAAGAGAATCAAATATTTATCGATTAGCTCAATTGAGTTGTAATATTATCGATCAAGCTGTATCCCAGGGCGTCCCTTTTGCTAGAGAGTACAGTGGTTATTTGGCAAACCGCTCATTTGGCGGTACTCAAGTATCTCGAACTTTTTATGCCAGAGGTCAGACTGGACAACAGCTTCTTTTGGGCGCGTATAGTTCAATGAGTAAAGAAATTGCCTCAGGAAGAGTCAAACATAAGTCAAGATGTGAAATGTTGGAAGTCATACTTATTGACGGAAAGGCCAGGGGTATTGTTGTCAGAGATCTAACGACTGGTGAAATTTCATCTCATACTGCTGATTGTGTTGTGATGTGTACTGGGGGTTATAGTAATGCCTACTATTTATCAACAAATGCAAAAGGCTGTAATACCTCTGCAACATGGAGGGCTCACAAAAATGGAGCCTATTTTGCTAACCCAAGTTTTACTCAAATCCATCCAACATGTGTTCCTCCGACCGGCGATAGTCAGTCAAAGCTGACCTTGATGAGTGAGTCACTTCGAAATGATGGCCGGATATGGGCGCCTAAAAATAAAGAAGATTGTGATAAGAATCCAAATGATATTTTAGAGGAAGATCGTGATTACTTCCTAGAGAGGATGTATCCGGCCTTTTCAAATCTTGTGCCAAGAGATATAGCTTCCAGAGCCCTTAAAGGTATCTGTGATGAAGGAAGGGGAGTTGGTTCAGTTGTCAATAATCAACGCCTTGGTGTTTATTTAGACTTTTCCTCAGTGATTCAAAAAATGGGTATTGATAAGGTTAAAGAGAAATACGGTAATTTATTCGATATGTACAAGAGTATTACTGGTGAAAATCCTTATGAAGTTCCAATGCAAATCTACCCAGCACCGCATTACGCAATGGGTGGTTTGTGGGTTGATTACAATTTGATGACTACCATAGATGGTTTGTTTGCTTGCGGGGAGGCTAATTTTTCAGACCATGGCGCTAATCGGCTTGGAGCTTCTGCCTTAATGCAAGGTCTAGCAGACGGCTATTTTGTTGCACCTCACACAGTGGCAAACTATTTAGCACGAGGTCAATTTGAGAAGGTTAATAATGACCATCCAGAAGTATTAGCGGCTATAGAATCGGTAAAAAATCGTATTGATAGTTTAATGAATGCACCTGATCCTAAGCATTCTCCAGATTACTTTCATAGGAAGATAGGAAGCATTTTGTGGACATCATGCGGAATGGCAAGAGACAAGGATTCACTCGAAAATGCAATAGCTTCAATTGAGAAGCTTAAAGCTGATTTTTGGCAAAAAATTAAAGTGACTGGAGTAGATAAAGATTTTAATCAGACACTTGAAAAAGCTGGGAGAGTCGCAGATTTTATTGAGCTTGGACATCTAATGTGTGTGGATGCTTTGGGTCGTGAGGAATCTTGTGGAGCGCATTCGCGCCTTGAGTATCTGGCTGAGAGCGGTGATGCAAACAGGGATGATGAAAATTTTGGATATGTGGCTGCTTGGGAGTACAGTGATGACAAGCCTTTACTACACAAAGAGCAACTTGATTTTGAGTTTATTAAACCAACATATCGGGACTATAAATGAATTTTACATTACATATCTGGCGACAAAAAAATACGCAAACTGATGGAAGTTTTTTCACTTATAAAATTAGTGATATTGACAGCGACACTTCTTTTCTGGAGATGCTCGATCAGTTAAATGAGCAGCTCATAGAAAAAGGTGAAGACTGTATCGTTTTTGATTATGATTGCAGAGAGGGTATTTGCGGTACCTGCTCATTGGTCATTAATGGATACCCTCATGGAGAAAAGAAGGCCACTACAACTTGCCAGCTATATATGAGGGATTATGCAAACCAAAAGGAATTATGGATTGAGCCTTGGAGGGCAAAAAGCTTTCCAATAGTTAAAGATTTGACAGTCAAACGTGAATCGTTTGACCGAATTATTCAATCTGGTGGATTTATTTCTGTGTCAGTTGGCTCTGCTCCAGAGGCAAACTCACAATTAGTCAATAAAGATGATGCTGATTGTGCATTTGATTCTGCAACTTGTATCGGTTGTGGTGCTTGCGTAGCAGTATGTCCAAATGCTTCAGCCAGTTTGTTTGTTGCAGCAAAGATTAACCACTTTGAGCGCTTACCTCAAGGAAAAATTGAGAGCAAAAAGCGGGCAGAGAGGATGATAAATCAGATGGAAGAGGAAGGGTTTGGAAGTTGTTCAAATCATCGACATTGCGAAACGGTTTGTCCAAAAGAAATTTCGGTTAGCAACATTGCTGCCATGAATAATTTACTATAAAAATAATTAATTTAGGAGATGTGATGAAAGTTGTAATATTAGGTGCTGCAGGTGGAATTGGTCAAGCTCTTGGCTTACTTCTTAAAACCGAGCTTCCCAGCGGAACAGAATTGTCTTTGTACGATATTGCTCCAGTAACGCCGGGAGTTGCGGCAGACTTAAGTCATATCCCAACTCCAGTTAAAGTAGAAGGTTTTTCGGGTGAAGACCCCTCTCTTGCACTATTAAATGCTGATATTGTATTAATCTCTGCTGGTGTCGCTCGCAAGCCTGGTATGGATCGTTCAGATTTGTTTAATATTAATGCTGGAATTGTAAAAAATCTTGTTTCTTCTTGTGCTGATAATTGCCCCAAAGCGCTTATCGGTATCATCACTAATCCAGTCAACACGACTGTTGCAATTGCTGCTGAAGTTTTAAAAAATAAGGGTGTTTATGATCCAGCAAGGTTATTTGGTGTTACAACTCTAGATATTATCCGCTCAAGCACATTTGTTGCCGAAGCCTTTAATGAGGATCCGAGAGATGTTAAAGTGCCTGTTATTGGTGGTCATTCTGGAATCACTATTCTTCCGCTTCTTTCTCAATCTGGCTTCGAATTTAGTGACGATGATGCAGCTGCAATGACTAAACGGATTCAAAATGCTGGCACAGAAGTTGTCGAAGCTAAAGCAGGTGGTGGGTCGGCCACATTGTCAATGGGTCAGGCCGCTGCTAAATTTGGCTTATCTTTAGTCAGAGCATTAAATGGTGAAAAAGATGTCGTTGAGTGCACGTATGTTGAAGGTTCAGGTGATTTGGCTCGATTTTTTGCTCAGCCAGTGCTATTGGGTAAGAATGGTGTAGAAAAAATACTCGACTATGGCGTTCTTTCAGAATTTGAGCAAACTACGTTAGATGAAGCTCTTGAAACACTTAGGTCTGATATAAAAATTGGCGAAGAGTTTGTTAAGTAATAGCTAATTAAAAAAAAGACTAGAATGTCAAAAGATTTGCATGAAAAGGCGCTAGCCTATCATCAAGAAGGAAAGCCTGGAAAGCTTGATGTAACTTCCCACAAAAAACTTGATAATGATCAAGATCTTAGTTTGGCATACAGCCCAGGTGTTGCTGCACCCGTTCGAGAAATTGTTAAAGATCAAAGCAATGTAAACCAGTACACAATCAAAGGTAATTTAGTAGCCGTTATTACTGATGGATCAGCAGTTTTAGGTCTTGGGAATGTTGGACCTTTAGCAGCAAAGCCGGTTATGGAAGGAAAAGCTGTCTTATTCAAATACTTTGCAGATATCAATGCTTTTAATATCGAGCTTGATACTCAAGATGTTGATGAAATAGTCAATACGATTAAAAATATCGCACCCACTTTTGGCGGAATCAATTTGGAAGATATTTCTGCGCCGCGTTGTTTTGAAATTGAGCGACGATTAATTGATGAGCTGGACATACCCGTTTTCCATGATGACCAACATGGTACTGCCATTATTGTTGCAGCTGGACTTTTAAACGCTCTTGAAATTCAAGGAAAATCAGTTTCTTCTGCGAAGATTGTGGTTGCTGGTGGTGGCTCTGCTGGCATTGCAACTTTAGATTTATTACTAAACCTAGGATTTAAAAAAGAAAATATGATTCTGGTAGATCGACGAGGTGTTGTCTCTATAGCACAAATGAGTGTCGTCAATAAATATAAAGCCGCTTTTGCGGTGGATACAGATAAAAAAACGCTTGCAGATGCTTTAGATGGTGCAGATGTTTTTATTGGTGTTGCTAGAGGTAATCTTGTAACAAAAAAAATGGTTAAATCGATGGCAAAAAACCCGATTGTTTTTGCTTTATCTAATCCTGACCCAGAGATCTCAGTTGAAGATGTTTTTGCTTGCAGAGATGATGCAGTAATGGCAACTGGAAGAAGTGATTTTCCAAATCAGGTTAATAATGTATTAGGGTTTCCTTATATTTTTAGAGGTGCGTTAGATGCTAATTCCAAGATTATCAATACTGAAATGAAGGTTGCAGCTGTTCATGCTATCAAGGACATAGCGAAGCTTCCTGTGCCTCAATCATTATTAGAGATTTATCAAGTGGATGAGCTTAGTTTTGGAAGAGACTATTTCATTCCAAAACCTTTTGATCCTAGGCTAATTGACCTGATCCCAAAAGCTATTTTTGATGCAGCCGTGAAGAGTGGTGTGGCACGCTTAAAATAATCATTTTTATACCCCGCATTTAGCTTATTTAATCCTTGCTAAGCAGAATTAGTTATGGGATAATGTCTGATTGTTTTTTTGGAGGGGTGGCCGAGTGGTTAAAGGCGACGGACTGTAAATCCGTTCTCTCTGAGTACGTTGGTTCGAATCCAACTCCCTCCACCAGAGAAAAAAGAAAAGGAAATTGCGGGTGTCGTATATTGGTATTACCTTAGCCTTCCAAGCTAATGAGGTGGGTTCGATTCCCATCACCCGCTCCATGTGGTTAGGACTGTGCTCACCTAGCTCAGTCGGTAGAGCACTTCCTTGGTAAGGAAGAGGTCGCCGGTTCAAATCCGGTGGTGAGCTCCACTTTAATTTGAATGTATACAGGGGATTAAAAATGGCAAAAGAAAAATTTGAAAGAACCAAACCACATGTGAATGTGGGAACAATTGGTCACGTTGACCATGGTAAAACTACTTTAACTGCAGCCCTTACTAAGGTTATGGCTGAAG